>ERZ1032895.15-NODE-15-length-63721-cov-13.932727_pt1 | contig 63721 bp, 61 predicted proteins | sample MGYA00516687_ERZ1032895 | MGnify/ENA primary metagenome ERZ1032895 (study PRJEB33719, sample SAMN04261600) | wastewater metagenome | biome: rural village; feature: latrine urine exit; material: soil | place: El Salvador | collected 2013-01-14 ... | reverse complement strand
GGTTCCTGCGCTCCGTGCGCCTTGTGCTTGAGCCGCTCGGCGATTTCTTCAGCGCTTCCTTAAGTCCTTCATGCCGCTTGATGAATCGCCTGAACCTTATTCTGCTCATCCAGAGCTGTTGCTGGCGATGCGTGATCTGGAGTGGATCAGACTGCTTCCTGCGGATGGCTATGGAGAATTCAGCCTGGTTTAATCAACAATGAAGGTTATCGGACTGTCGGGCGTCTGAGGTTACAGAGAATCTGCACAGAAATTGATTGAGCGCAATGTTCTTCTGCTGATTTTTCGCCATGCTGTTACTACAGCCCTTGGGTTCTCCTCCCAGGGGTTCAGCAAGTACCCTTCTATAAGCGGTGCCTCATAGCTGTTCTTAAAATAGTTTTCCTGAATAAGGAGGATTGATGACTAAAAAATCTTCCAGCAAGCCGCGCACTCTCGTCTATTCTTGCTCCGGCTGCTCCGACGTGGCCCAGCTCGCCAATGAAACTGCCGTACGTCTCGATCATTCCGGTGTGGCGGAAATGTCCTGTATCGCCGGAGTCGGTGGTGGGGTTCCAGGGCTGGTAAAAGTTGCCCGCTCTGGACGTCCTATCGTCGCCATTGATGGCTGTCAGATGCACTGCGTCAGTCACTGCCTGGAAAAGGCCAGTGTCGTGCCCACCGAGCACGTCAAGCTCTACGAGCAGGGCTATAAAAAGCGGCGCGGCCAGCGCTACAGTGATGAGGCCATCGCCGAGGTGTGTCGCGATGTTGGTGATATCATCGCGCGGATCCCCATGGATAGGGTCACACGCTGCGCTTGACTTGAGCCGGTAACGTTCAAACGCAGTAAACCTTTCTTTTTTTCCTCTTGGGAGTCGCCTGATACGAGAGGCGTTATCCCGTATTGGTACTTTTGCGATAGCTTCGATAGGGTGAGTAGCTGTCAATGAGTTAGCCCCGTGGCCGGCCCGTGCGCACCGCCAGCACGACGCCGGCGATGGTCACCGCCATGCCGATCACTGATAAAAGCGGCAGGCGTTCACCAAACAGCCACCAGGCTTCCAGCGCCGTGGCGGGTGGCACCAGATAAAACAGGCTGGCGACCCGTGAAGCCTCGCCACGTTCGATCAGCGCCATCAGCAGCAGGATGGCGCCGATTGACAGCCCCATGGCCAGCCAGACCAGCGCCATGATGAAGCTCAGCGACCACTCGATCTGACGCGTCTCGAACAGCAGCGCACCCAGACCAAGCACGACACCGGCACCGAGATACTGCGCCACGGCACCGCCCAGCAGCGGCTGCCCTGCGCAGTAGCGCTTCTGGTACAGAGTGCCCAGAGTGATGCCGAGCAGTGCCAGCAGAATCCAGGCCAGCGCCCCGAGGCCAAAGCCCGCGAACAGGCTTTCACCGGGATCAAGGGTGCCGGTCAGCACCATGCCGACCCCGACAAGCCCCAGCACCAGCCCCAGCCATTGCATTGGTCCGGCGCGCTCGCCCAGCATCGGGCCAGCGATTGCCGTGGTCAGCAGCGGCTGCAGGCCCACCAGCAATGAAGCGAGTCCCGCCGGCATGCCAAGCTCGATGGCATAGAACACCCCGCCCAGATAGGCGCCATGCACCAGCAGGCCGGAAACGGCCAGTTTTCCCCAGCTGTCGGCACCGCGAGGCCACTTGCTACCCAGCAGAAAGACCAGCGGCACGAGTACCACCAGGGTCAGTAAAAAACGCACCAGCAGGAAGGTAAACGGTTCGGCGTAGGGCAGCCCGAAGCGGGCGCCGATGAAGCCGGTGCTCCACAGCAGGACAAATAGCACTGGCATGGCGGCGAGCCAGGCCTGTCGGCGACGATCCTGTGTCATCCAGGCAGACATGCGAGCTCCTGGTGGGGGAAATGGGTGACCATCATCCATGTGGCGATGGGAATTTGCCAACCCGTAGGACGCTAATTGCTGATTGCTTACACTCCGTAACTCCGGTCCAGTGAACCCTTGCCGAGAAAGGGCATCCCAGCAAGTGCACGATACGATATATCGATGATTCTCTGGAGGTAGCATGCAACGATTGACCACCTTGTTCGCCGCAGCCCTGCTCAGCACAGGTCTCATGAGTGGCTTGGCTTACGCACAGCAGGAAGCTGCCGGTGCCGGGGAGCCAGCTCAGGCTCAAGCACAGGCTGCCAACTTCTCGGATGAGCAGCTGATGCAGTTTGCAGATGCCTCCAAGGAAATCGCTTTGCTCAACCAGGAGTATACTGGTCGCTTGCAGAGCGCCGAGGGTGATGAGGCCCAGCAGCAGGTTCGTCAGGAAGCCAACGACAAGATGGTTAACGCCGTCGAGTCCAATGGCTTGGATGTGGATACTTTCAATGCCATCGGCGAGGCCCTGCAGAAGGATCCCGAGCTGATGCAGAAAGTACAGGAAATGGCCCAGACCGACGCGCCTTCCTGAGTCCACCTCGTAGCGATAAATTCGCCGTAACGAGCCATGACAGCTGCCGCCAAGTCGGCCGTCATGGCTAAGCAGACGTTATAGAAAGGCTGCACGCAAAAGACGTTTCACAAGCGTTGGCAAGAACGCTGTAAAGAGGGCCGCCCTTTCGAGGGCGGCCTTTTGTGATGGTGCTCAGGCCGTGGCGCTTTACAGCGCTGCAGACGGCTTTCAGACTAGCCACGAATGATGACAGTCGAGAGCGCGATCATGGACGTGGAACTGCTGGAAATTCGCCAACACCTGGGACGTTTCCCTCCCTTCGAGGCGCTCTCCGATGAGCAGCTTGATGAGGTGGCGGGGGCCGTCGAGATTGCCTATTTCAAGGCCGGCACGGATATCCTGGTGCTGGATCAAGAGGTGGATGAACTGTGTTACATCCGCAGCGGTGCGGTGGAGGTCTATCGCCGCGGTGGCGAGCTGCATAATCGCCTGGGCGAAGGGGATATCTTCGGGCAGTTCAGCCTGCTGCGTCAGTGTCCGGTGCGCTATCCCGCCAGGGCCATGGAAGATACGCTCATCTACTTCATTCCCGATGCGGTGTTCCAGCATCTGTGCGAAAGCGAGGATGTGTTTGCCGAGTTTGTCGAGCTGCAGCGCCCGCGCATGGAGAGTGCGGTAGAGCAGCAGCGCAAGAATAATGACATGCTGGTCACCCGGGTGCGCAAGCTGGTAACGCGTTATCCGGTGATGGTGGAGGCCTCGACCACCATTCAGGAGGCCGCGCGTCAAATCACCGCCAGCCAAGCCTCGGCGGTGCTGGTGCTCGACGCGCCCAGCGATGATTCTCGCTATACCTTTCGCGACAGTGAGGATCGGGCCTGGCAGGTGCGCGGCATTCTCACCGACAGCGATTTTCGTACCAGGGTTGTCGCCGAAGGCCTGTCAGCCGACACGCCGGTGGGCGAGGTGGTGAACGACCGACTCATCGCGATGCAGTCCGATGAGTCAGTACAGGAAGCGATGCTGTGCATGCTGCGCAACAATATTCATCACCTGCCGGTGATGCATCGCCGGCGCCCCGTGGGCATCGTTCATCTTTCCGATATCATCCGCTACGAGACCCAGAGCAGCCTCTATCTGGTCGACAATATTTTCAGTCAGTCCAGCGTCGAAGGATTGGCGCGGCTGGCCCCAGATGTCAGTGCTACCTTTGTGCGCATGGTCGTGGAGGGTGCCGACTCGCAGATGGTGGGCAGCGCGCTGTCGACCATTGGCCTCAGCTTTACCCGTCGCTTGCTGGAGCTTGCCGAACAAGCGCTGGGGCCCCCGCCGGTGGCCTACTGTTTCATGGCGCTGGGCTCCATGGCCCGCAATGAGCAGGTCATCGTCACCGATCAGGACAATGCCCTGGTGCTGGCCGATGACTTCGACCCCGAGCATCATGACGACTACTTCAGGGCGATGGCCAGGATAGTCAGCGATGGGCTGGATGCCTGCGGCTACCCCTACTGCAAGGGTGACATCATGGCCACCAATGACCGCTGGCGTCAGCCGCTGGCGGTATGGAAGCGCTACTTCACCGAGTGGATCGAGAAGCCGAACCCCGAGCGGCTGCTGCACAGCTCGATCTTCTTCGATCTTGCCCCGATGCATGGTGAAAACGTGCTGGTCGAGCAGCTGCAGGACCTGGTTGCCGAGAAAGCCCAGCAGCACCCTCGCTTTCTCGCCGCGATGGCGCGCAATGCCCTGAATCGCACGCCACCGCTGGGCTTCTTCCGCACCTTCGTGATGGAAAATGACGGCAAGCACAACAACTCGATTAACCTCAAGCGGCGCGGTCTTGCCCCCATGACGGACCTGATCCGGGTGCATGCCCTGGCTTGCGGCTCACGGGCTCAGAACAGCTTCAAGCGGCTGGACGACATCGACAAGACCCAGCTGCTGGCGGCAGGCGTCAGCGACAGACTACGCTACGCCTTCGAGGTGATGTCGATGTCGCGCATTCGCCATCAGGTCGTCGATATCAACAGTGAGCGGGCACCGGACAATAACATCGAGCCCGAGATGGTTTCCTCCACCGAGCGCCATACCCTGAAAGATGCCTTCCAGGTACTGAGTCATGCCCAGAAGTTTCTCAGGTTCCGCTATCCGATGAGTTCGCGCTAGGTTCGGGCAGACACGATGATGAAAATACCCAAAAGGCAGGCAGCACCGGGCTGGCCGGAGTATCTCGCCCAGCGCCAGGCGACGGCGCACACGCCGCTGGCCAGGCGCTACTACGGCTGTCCCTTGCCATCCCCGGAGACGCCCATCGGCGAGGTGCCCCTGGTGGCTCTGGATATGGAAACCACCGGGCTGGATGCGCGGCGTCATGGCATCGTCAGCCTGGGGCTGGTGCCCTTTACTATCGAACGCATTCAGGTGTCCCGGCGGCGTCACTGGGTGGTGTGCCCCAGGCAGCCGCTGGTGGACGAGTCGGTGACGTATCATCACATCACCCACAGCGATATCGCTCGGGTGCCGGATCTCGACGAGTTTCTCGACGAGCTGTTCGAGATGCTGGCGGGAAAAATCGTGGTGGTGCACTACCGGCATATCGAGCGGCCCTTCCTGGAGCGGGCGGTCAAGCGCCGGCGGGGCGAGGGCATCGTGTTTCCAGTCATCGACACCATGTCGCTGGAAGCGCGCATTCACCGCCAGTCACTGCTGGCGCGTTTCAAGCGCTGGATCGGGCGACCGCCGGCGTCTATCCGACTTTACGATAGCCGTGGGCGCTACGGGCTGCCGCCGTATCAGGGGCACCACGCACTGGTTGATGCGCTGGCCACGGCCGAGTTGCTGCAGGCGCAGATCGCCCATCAGTATTCGCCGGATACGCCGCTGTCTGAGCTGTGGAGTTAAGCGAGCACTTGGCCTGCTACCGATCAGACATTAGTCTCGGGAGACTTTCTCCCTCTTAGGCCCTGACATGCACCCACAGCGCGCGCGCCTGCACAACGAGCTCCATGCCCGACCTTCGATTCACTTCGAAGAGCCGGCCCATCTCCACCACTACGCCTTTCTCGATACCGACGGCCTGGCCGCTGACATTCTCGGCCGACTCAGCGAGATCACCGGCAAGTCGCCCGATACCGAAGCCGCTCAGGAGGTCATCGACCTTGGCGGCCAGGTTCTGAAGTGGGAGCGTCACACCGAGTTTTTCACCTTGACTCTGCTGGTGCCGCGGCTTGGCCAGGGGGAGCTGTGGCCGGCACCACCGCCGCTGCTGGCGGAAGTTGTCGCCAGGCATCAGAAGGTGCTGATCAACGCCAGCCTGATACTGGTGGAGTCCGAGGCGACCTGGAGCGGTGACGCACAAACCTACGGTTTTCGTGACCCCGCCGGCTCCTGGGTGGGCAACGGTGACGCCAGCGTGTGGAGCGACTTTCAGCTCACGGCGGCAGGCGTCAATCGCTTGCTGCTGGTCAACCGTGGGCTCAACGCCTTTCGGCTTGGACGCATGGCGCGGCGGCTGCTGGAAATCGAGACCTACCGCATGATGGCATCGCTGGCCCTGCCGGTGGCCAAGCAGATGAGTGTCGAGCTGCACGAACGCGAGCTGGAGCTCGGCAAGCTGCTGGATCGCAACACCGAGGAAGGCAGTTCGCGACCGCTGCTGGCGGCCATTTCCGAGCTGTCGGCCAGGCTCGAACGCTCCGGCGCCCGCTCGCGGCAGCGTTTCAGCGCCACCGAAGCCTATGCGCGGATCGTGTTCATTCGTATCGAGGAGCTCTGCGAGGAGCGTCTCGGTGACCGCCCGCGGCTGGGCACTTTCATCTTGCGCCGCTTTCAGCCGACGGTGCACTACTGTGCGGCGATCAATCAGCGCCAGGAGAGCCTGGCCGAAAGCGTGGCTCGGTTCAACGATCTGCTGCGAACCCGCGCCCAGGTGGAAATCGAGGAGCAGAACTTCGAGATTCTGCACAGCCTCAACGAGCGCGCCAGCAGCCAGCTGAAGATCCAGAAGGCAGTGGAAGGGCTGTCGATCATCGTCATCAGCTACTATCTGTTCAGCCTGTTCAAGCTGGGGCTGCAAAGTCTCGATGCGCTGGGCGTGAAGGTCGAGCCGAGCATCGCCGCTGGCGTGCTGGGGCCTTTGGGTCTGGGGATCATTGGCCTGCTGGCCTGGCGTATCCGGCGAGTCAAGAATCACTGAGGCCGGCCGCTGCTGTCGCTAACGCTCGCTGTGAAGCTGGCCCAGCCTGCGCGCCTCCATGCGGGTCAGAAACACGCGCATGATGGTGTCGTACAGGGCCGTGCCCATGACCTCATCCTCGATACCGGCATCGATGTTGGGATTGTCGTTGACCTCGATGATCACCACGCGCTCGGCGACCTGCTTCAGATCGACGCCGTACAGCCCCCGACCAATCAGGCGGGTGGCCTTGAGCGCCGTGCGTACCACCACGGCAGGCACCTCGGCGGGATCGACGGTCTCGAAGCCACCGCTCTTGACCCGTCCGCCGGAGTGATCGTAGATCTGCCAGTGACCGCGGGCCATGTAATAGCGGCTGGCGAACAGCACCTTGCCGTCGAGCACGCCGATGCGCCAGTCGAACTCGGTGGGCATCCATTCCTGCAGCAGTAGCAGCGCCGAGTCGCTGAACAGCTGGCTGGCCTCGCGAATCAGCTCGGCAGGGCTTGAGACCTTGACGATGCCGCGCGAGAACGAGCCGTCCGGCACCTTGAGCACCCGCGGGTAGCTCAAGCTTTCGGCAAGGGCGGGAAGCGTCTGGCGCTCATTCCGGCGCAGCAGCAAGCCTTCCGGTGCCGGCACGCCGCGAGCGCGCAGCAAGGAGTGCAGGTACACCTTGTTGGTGCAGCGCAGGATATCGTCGGGGGTGTCGATGACCACCAGACCTTCGTGTTCCGCCTGGCGCGCCATGCGCCAGGTATGGTGGTCCAGCGAGGTGGTCTCGCGCACGAACAGCGCATCGAACTCGGCCAGGCGGCCGGCGTCGCGATGGGTGATCAGGGTGGCATCGATGCCCAGGCGACGTGCGGCGCGAATAAACGCCTTGAGGGCGCCGCGGTTGCTGGGCGGCAGCGCTTCGCCGGGATTGACCAGTATCGCCATGTCGAAGCGGTACCGACGTCTGGCCCGTGGCGTACGCCATACTCTGCGCGAGTGCCGGTTCAGCGCCCGGGCAAACAGGTCCTGCTCCTGCTCATCGAGATCGCGCAGACGCAGCGGGCGCAGGCGTGCGACGCGCCACTGGCCGTGGCGACGCTCCAGTTTTACCGTCAGCAGCGGGCAAGGCAGGCGCTCGAACAGCCGGCGGGCCAGCTTGGCCAGCGTTGGCTCGATACACTCGCCGAACAGCACTCGCAAGGTCAGGCTGTCGCCGCTTGGCCCCGCCGGGCGAGACAGCTCGTCCAGCACGGATGTCAGCGGGGCAAGCTCCAGGTCCATGACGGCCTTGCGCGATAGCGCACTGAGCGTTTCCACGCTGGGCAGCACCCGGTTGCCTCGCGCCTGGGCCAGCAGCGAGACATAGTAGCCGGTGCCCAGGTAGCTCAGGTCGCTGCACAGGTTGATCACGCGGGTGCTGCGCTCGCGCTGGGCATGATCCGGTGTCGGTGGCAGGTCATCCAACGCCAGCACATCGGCGGCGGCAATCAGGTCGTCACTGGGGTAATAGGGTAGCCAGTCGTCGACTGAATCGACGACGATACGCAGCGGAGTCATGGGGGCGCTCGGTGGAGAAGGGTGGTGAAATCGGCCACAGCATGGGGCTAATATAAGCGGCTAGCGAGTGAAAAGAATTCATGTTGAGTGCCGCTGACTTCGGCGACGCGGCCCGCCACAATCGGCCCTCCAAGCGTCGCGCAAGTGGCGGCAGCAAGGCCCGTCAGGCGCGTGGACAGCTATATCCCAGGAACCCTTCCGAATGCACGTTCGTCCAGCCCGCCTCGAGGACGCCGAGGCGCTATTTCAGCTTGAGCTGCGGGCTTTTTCCGGTGACCGTTTCAAGCGTCGCCAACTGCGCTATTTGCTGACCCGGGCTAATGCCTTCAGCCTGGTGGTCGAAGTCCGCGCTCAGGCAGCGGGGCAGGCCGGCCCCCCCTTGCCGCTAGGATATGGCATCCTGCTGTTTCGCCGCGGCAGCGCCCAGGCGCGACTCTATTCGCTATGCGTGGACCCGGCGGCCAGAGGGCGAGGGCTGGGGCCACAGCTGCTGACCCAACTGATGGATGAAGCCAGATCAAGAGGATGCCAGTGGCTGAGCCTCGAAGTGCGCGCAGACAATCAGCCAGCGCTGTCGATGTATGAACGCCATGGTTTCGTGTCCACTGACTGGCTGAGTGACTACTATGAGGATGGCTGCACCGCTTGGCGCATGGTGTGCTGTCTTGCCCAGAGCGATACCCCGCCCCTGTGTTAGGGCAATCACAGTTAGACACGACGAGGAGCGCCGGGGGCAGATCGGAGAGGGGGTTCTACGCCATGGATGGCGTAGGTAGCGCCCACGGACGGGTTCACAGCACCCCCTCGCAGGTCTGTTGCCGGATCAGCTCCGAGTCACAAAACCAACTGCAATAGCCCTGGACCCCGTGTTGAGCGGCTGGCCGAGTGCGCAGCGGCCTCGTAGAATGCGGGATCACTTCATGACCGGATGATGCCATGCCTTCCTTTGATATCGTTTCCGAATTTGACAAGCACGAGGCCAGCAATGCCGTGGACCAGGCCAACCGCGAGCTGCAGGGCCGTTTCGACTTCAAGGGTGTCACCGCGGGGTTCGAGCTGGAAGGAGAGACCGTGACGCTCGAGGCCGAGGTCGATTTTCAGCTGCGCCAGATGCTCGATGTGCTGCGCAACAAACTGATTGCGCGCAGCATCGACCCGCGCTGCATGGACCCGCAAGACCCCGAACTTTCCGGCGTGCGCGCCCGCCAGGTGGTGAGACTCAAGCAGGGGCTGGATCAGACCGAGGCCAAGGATATCGTCAAGCGCATCAAGGAGACCAAGCTCAAGGTCCAGGCCCAGATTCAGGGTGACAAGGTGCGCGTGACCGGCAAGAAGCGCGACGACCTGCAGCAGATCATGGCGCTGCTGCGCGGCGAGGACGGCCCGGGGCTGCCGCTGCAGTTCGACAACTTCCGCGACTGATTCAGCGCTGGTCATGCTCGGAGCGTTGGGTTTCAATGAATTCATCATTCCGTCGAGCCGTGTGCTGCTGTGAGGTCGATATATCGCTATCTCTACCTGAGCCTGGCCGCGCTCAGCTTTTGCCTGGGGGTGATCGGGGTCTTTCTGCCGCTGATGCCGACTACGGTGTTCATGCTTGTCGCGGTGTGGGCGGCGTCACGCAGCTCGCCTGAGTTCGCCGCCTGGCTGCGCGAGCATCCGCGTTTCGGTCCGCCGATTCTTGCCTGGGAAAACGAGCGCGCCATTCCACGCCACGCCAAACTGCTGGCCTGCCTGTTGTTGTCGATTTCCATTGCTGTGATCGCCTTTGGCGATCTTGTTGGCTGGGGTAAAGGGCTGCTGCTGACGGGGCTTGTCGGAATTGGGCTATGGATCATCACGCGCCCGGAACCCAGCGCCCGTCGCTAACGCTCCTCCAAGGCTGCTTATGGCCTGAAGATAGCAGCAGCGCTTTGAGCTGCGGGCGGGTCACGCCTTACAATGGTTCTCACTGCCGCTTTTATCACCGGGTCGCTACCGCCGGGCTGTCACTGCTCGACGCCAGGTTTTTCGGCGCTACCCGGCTGCCATTCTTCGATTGGAGTCTTTCCAGATGTCCGAACCCCAAGCAACCTATCTTGCCGATTATCGTCCTCCCGCCTACCGGGTTGCCCATACCGGGCTGACCTTCGAGCTCGACCCTGCGGCCACGCGCGTCAAGGCAAGGCTTCAACTGGAGCGTCATCCCGAGCGCGACGTCGGCGAGCCGCTATGGCTGGACGGCAAGCAGCTACGACTGATTTCGGTGGCCATCGACGGGCGAGCGCTGGATGAGCACGAGTATCGGCTCGACGAGCAGGGCCTGTGCATCGAGGCGGCGCCCGAGCGCTTCTTGCTCGAGACCGAGGTCGAGATTTCGCCCAGGGACAACACCGCGCTGGAGGGGCTTTACCGCTCCGGCAGCATGTTCTGCACCCAGTGCGAGGCCGAGGGTTTTCGCCGCATCACCTTCTACCCTGACCGTCCTGACGTAATGGCGACTTTCTCGACCACGGTGATCGGCGACGCGATCCGCGAGCCCGTGCTGCTGTCCAACGGCAATCCGGTCGAACGTGGCAAGCTGCCGGACGGGCGGCACTTCGTGACCTGGGAAGACCCGCACCCCAAGCCGAGCTACCTGTTCGCGCTGGTGGCCGGCGATCTGCAGTGCGTCAAAGACAGCTTTACCACCATGAGCGGGCGCGATGTGGCTCTGCAGATATGGGTCGAGGAAGAAAACCTCGGCAAGACCGACCACGCCATGGCCTCGCTCAAGCATGCCATGCGCTGGGACGAGGAGAACTACGGCCGCGAATACGATCTGGACCTGTTCATGATTGTGGCGGTCAACGACTTCAACATGGGCGCCATGGAAAACAAGGGGCTCAACATCTTCAACTCGGCGGCGGTGCTGACCCATCCCGATACCGCCACCGATGCTGCCTTCCAGCGGGTCGAAAGCATCGTCGCCCATGAGTACTTCCACAACTGGTCGGGCAATCGGGTGACCTGCCGCGACTGGTTCCAGCTGTCGCTCAAGGAAGGCTTCACGGTGTTTCGTGATCAATCCTTCTCTGCCGACATGAACTCTGCAGCGGTCAAGCGCATCGAGGATGTGTCCTTCTTCCGCACCGCTCAGTTTGCCGAAGATGCCGGCCCCACGGCGCATCCGGTGCGCCCGGATCACTACATCGAGGTCACCAATTTCTACACTCTGACCATCTACGAGAAGGGTGCCGAGCTAGTGCGGATGCTCTATCACCTGGTCGGTCCCGAGGCCTTCCGCCGGGGCAGCGACCTGTACTTCGCACGCTTCGACGGCCAGGCCGTGACCATCGAGGACTTCGTTGGCTGCATGGCCGAGGCATCAGACCAGGACCTCGAGCAGTTCATGCGCTGGTACGCCCAGGCCGGCACGCCAGAAATCGATGCCCACGGCGAGTACGACTACGCCCGGGGGGAGTATCGGCTGATACTGCGCCAGCGCACCCCGGCGACGCCCGGTCAGGCCGACAAGCTGGCGCTGCATATCCCCGTGAGGCTGGGGCTGGTGGGTACCAAGTCCGGGCGTGATCTGCCGCTGACCCTGGATAGCCAGTCGCTGGGCCGCGACGCGGTCATCCATCTGCGCGAAGATGAGCAGACCTTTGTCTTTACCGATGTGGATGAAGCGCCGGTACCCTCGCTGTTCAGGGGGCTTTCGGCGCCGGTCAAGCTGCATATGCCCTATTCGCGAGAAGATCTGGCATTTCTGCTGACCCACGACAGCGACGGTTTCAATCGCTGGGACGCCGGTCAGCGGCTATCGCTGCTGGCGCTGGAAGATCTGATCGCGGCCCACCGTAACGGGGTGGAGAAGGTCATGGATCCGCGCCTGACCGAGGCCATCCGTCAGCTGCTTGAGGAAGACAGCGACGACAAGGCGGTGCTGGCCGAGATGCTGACTCTGCCCAGCGAGGCGTATATCGCCGAGCAGCAGCCGCTGGTGGATGTGGACGCCATTCATGCCGCACGGGAGTTCGTGCGTCAGTCCCTGGCATGGGAGCTGCGTGATGTGTGGCTGGCGGTCTATCATGCCAACCTGAGCGACGAGCCCTACGCGCCGACGGCGGAGCAGATTGGCAGGCGTCAGCTGAAGAACGTGGCGCTTTCCTATTTGATGAGCCTGGCGGATGACGAGGCGGTGGTGTTGACTCAGCGCCAGTTCGAGGCCGGTGCCAACATGACCGATGTGCGCCATGCGCTGACGCTGCTGGTGCACGGTGAGCACGACGAGATCTCCGAGCCGGCGCTCAAGGCGTTTGGTCAAAAGTGGGCGCATGATCCGCTGGTCATGGATCAGTGGTTCAGCATTCAGGTCACGCGCCCCCAGCCGGATGCGCTGGAACGGGTGCGCTTCCTGATGAAGCACCCGGCTTTCTCGCTGACCAACCCCAACAAGGTGCGGGCGCTGATTGGGGCCTTTGCTCAGAATCGCATCAATCTGCATCGACTGGATGGGGAAGGTTACCGGCTGCTGGCCGATGTGGTCATCGAGCTTAACCAGCTGAACCCCGAGATCGCCGCGCGGATTATCATTCCGCTGACTCGCTGGCAGCGTTTTGACGACAAGCGTCAGGCGCTGATGAAAGCCGAACTCGAGCGTATCCGCGCCGAGCCGCTCTCGCCCAACGTGTACGAGGTGGTGGAGATGGCGCTGGCCTGAGAGCCTGACCTGGGGCAGCCGGAAACGGCTGCGCCTTGGCTAGCCCAGCTGGCTGGTCCGCGAGTGAATCCCGGCCGCCTCGGCGGCGCTGTCGGCAAGCGAGCGCCCCGCTTCATCATAGACATGAAAGACGGCATGGGCGCCCAGCGCGCGAATCGGCTCGACTTCCTCGGGATATTCGACAATGGCGGTGATGCGTCCGGCAAAGTGGCGCGACCTAAGCTGGCTGATGGCGAACAGGTTACCGGCATGGTGAGGCATGGCCAGCACCACCAGCTGGACGCCGGATGACATCAGCAGCTTGTCCCAGAAGTCGGAGTCCACGGCGTCGCCGGCCAGCACATTGAAGCCCTGGTCTTCCAGCAATTTGACGCTATTCAGGTTGCTGTCGATGCCCAGCACCTGCATCCCGTATTCCTTCTGCAGGCGGCGGTAGACGCTGCGCCCGATGCGCCCCATGCCCAGTACCACCGCTTCGGCATCACCGACCTCGATGGGGCGATCTTCCGGCGCCAGTTCATCAATGTTTATGTGTGGCAGGTGGGGCTCGATGATTCGATACAGGAATTCGCTGGAGTTATTGAGCACCGCGGATGCCGCGAAGCTGATTGCCACCGCCAGTGACAGCACCACCAGCCAGACCTCAGGCAGCCAGCCGCTCTCGACCGCGATGGCGCCGACAATCAGGCCGAATTCCGAGTAGTTGGTCAGGCTCAGCGTGGTCAGCAGCGACGTGCGGTGGCGCAGGCGAAAGCGCATCAGGATGAGCTGATAGGCCAGGCTCTTGATCGGGAGTATCATGACCAGCACCAGCGCCATGATCACCAGTTCCCAGGTGGGCACGGCGGTCAGGCCAAGGTCCAGAAAGAAACCGACCAGCAGCAGCTCCTTGAGGCTGAATATCGAGCGTGCCAGGGTCTGGGCCGAAGCGTGGGGGGCAAGCAGCATGCCGATGATCAAGGCGCCCAGGTCGCCCTTGAGGCCTAGCGAGCTGAAGAGCGCGTAGCCCAGCACCAGCGCCATCAGCATGCCGAACAGCATCTGCATTTCGCCGTGGCCGAGCCTGTCGAGCAGGCCGCGCAGTAGCGGTGCCAGGGGCACCAGCAGGAACAGCCCCAGCGCCCAGAGGCTGGGCAGCTCGCCGGTCGAGGCGGTGAGGAAGACCACCGCGATGATGTCCTGCATGATCAGGATGCCGATGGCCAGTCGGCCATAGGCGGTCTGGGTCTCGCTGCGCTTCTCGAGCACCTTGAGCACGAACACGGTGCTCGAGAACGACAGGGCAAAGCCCAGCAGGGTCAGTGTCGTCCAGCCGGCCTCGGCGAGCATCGGCAGCCCCAGCCATTTGAGCGAGGCGAGCAGAAACACCAGCAGCGAGGTAGACACCACCATGTGCAGTGAGGTACCCCCCCAGATGTCTCGGCGCAGCAGGGTGCGGATATCCAGCTTCAGTCCGATGCTGAACAGCAGCAGGGTCACGCCGATGTCGGCAATCAGATCCAGCAGCGGTGTGGCCTCATATCCCAGCACCCGGAGGGCAAAGCCACCGGCGAGGAAACCCACCAGTGTCGGCAAGCGACATGCCATGGCGACCAGGCCGCCGACAAAGGCCGCGAGTAGAAAGGCGGGTTCTATCATTACCATTCCCTGTTAGTGGTTCACCGCACGAAGTCGTATTGTAGGGAAGAGCTGGCCTGAATGGCATCGATGAGGGATTCAAGCGATCGCGTCTTCGTATGCTGCGACGGTCTTCGGGGAAGCAGCAAGGAAAACTTAATGGCGAGACTGATTCTCAATGGCAAGGCAGCGCGTCGTTTTGCATTGCGCAGTGCCATCAGCGCCTGCCGCAAGGAGGGCTTTTCTCTGGACGTGCGTATCACGCACAGTGCGGACGACGCAGCGCGATATGCCGAGCAGGCAGGCGACGATGGCATCGAACGGGTGATCGCCGGCGGCGGTGACGGCACCGTTCATCAGGTGGTCAACGGTTTGATGAAGCTGCCCGCGGGAGAGCGTCCGGCCCTGGGCATTCTACCGCTGGGAACCGCCAATGATCTGGCGCGCTCGCTGGGCTTGCCGATGTCGTCTTACCGGGCCTTGATCGCGGCCTTGACCCTGGCGGCTCGTCCCATCGACGTGCCGATGATGAACGATCGCTACTTCATCAATATGGCCACCGGCGGCTTTGGTGCCGAGATCACCTCGAGTACACCCAAGAGTCTCAAGCGTCTATTGGGCGGCGGTGCCTACTCGCTGATTGGTGCCATACGGGCCTGGCAGTATCGCCCTTACCCCGGGCGGCTGAAGTGGGAGGGCGGTGAGCATGAGGGCTCACTGTTTGTGCTGGCCATGGGCAATGGCGTCAGCGCCGGCGGTGGGCTGCGCCTGACGCCCGATGCCAAACTCGATGACGGCCTGCTGGATGTGCTGGCGGTGCGCGACGTGGCCTCGCTGCGCGACATGTGGGGGATGCGCCGAGAGCTTCAGAGCCGTCCGAAGAAGGGTACCTACGTCGAGACCTTTCGCAGCGCCTGGCTGAGCTTCAAGGGCGATGAAACGATGCCGCTGACGCTGGACGGTGAGCCCTGCTGGAAGGACGGCTTCAAGGTCACGATGAACCCGCTGGCGCTGTCGCTGGTGGCGCCATCGCACTGTCCGTTGATTGCTCCGCGCCACAGCAAGATAGGTTCCCGTAAGAGCTGATGGCAGGGCAGGATGTGAGAAGTGGAACGCAGCGGCCTGGTCGTGGTCAACTTGGACAGGTCCGCAGGACACACGGTAAAAAGGAGTTATTGATGCGTTTTCGTTATCTGGTCGCGCTGATGGCCGTCGTTGGCCTTGCCGCCCCCGCTGAGCTGCTGGCCGAAGATGCCGAGGGTTCGACTGCCGCCCCCCAGGCCGAGGTGCCATCTGACGTCTGGCAGCAAGCGCCAGCACAGGGTGTGCCGGCTCAGGAGGCGACAACAGAAAGTGCGACGGGAGCAGCGCGGGAGTCTGGTAGCCAAGCAGCGCCAACCCTTGGGGCGGAGCTGGAACCGCATCAGGATGCTGATGATGTGATAAAGGAAACCGAGCGCCAGTTCGAAGAAGCGAGCCGTGAGCTGGACCAGCGCTTTCGCGAGGTCGAACAGGAAAGTCCGGTTGAGCCAGTGTCAGATACCAATGACATCGATGACATTCTCACACCCAGTTCGGATCCAAAGGTCAGGGCGGCGCTAGAAGAAACCGAACGGCGCTTTGAAGAAGCCAGCCGCGAGATTGAGGAAAGTTTCGAGCAGGCCGAGCGTGATGTGCCACCGGAAGTTCGCGATGCCGCACGGCCCGATCAAGGCCAGAGTATGGAAGGAGACGGTGTGAGCGAGGACAGCAGCAAGGCCGAGGCACCTTGAAGGGAAGGCAGATGCCCGAATGAGGCCAAGAGGCTGAAAGCCAGCAAAAAAGGCCTGCCGTTTGGCAGGCCTTCCGGTTTATGCCGTATGCGCCATGTCATGCAGCGAGTATTTATCTACATGAGTCACCGTGCATCCGACCTCGGGTCCGAGGCGATTGGCCTTAGTCGGAAACCCTGACGTTTGAGGCCTGAAGGCCTTTCTTGCCCTGGGTGACGTCGAAAGAGACTTTCTGTCCGTCCTGCAGGGACTTGAAGCCATCAGCCTGAATCTCGGAGAAGTGGACAAAGAGATCATCGCCTCCATCATCCGGAGAGATGAAGCCAAAGCCCTTGGTGTCGTTGAACCACTTGACAGTGCCAGTTGCCATTGTCGATTTCCTTAACTAACTATACGTTGGTGCCGGGCAGGCAGGTCATGCGTGACCGTGCCATGGCCCCTAGTTGCGTGGGCATGACAAGTGAGAAGTGCGTTTGGTGTGTTTCGAAGACATCGAAGTACAACGGACGACATTCTGCTTGCTGACCAGCGCAGCGGATGACATGCGTACCGGTGTTGCGTCAATTAGTTGTCGCATGGACACTGGGAGATCCACCCGCAAGATCACTGTAGCCACAAAGACACGGGCCGTCCAGCGGTCCCAATGACACTGAAGTTCCCTTGAGAGAAGACCATGACCCAGACCACCCTTGCCCCGTCCAGCACTCACAACATGCTGATTGGCTACCTGCTATGGATCTTCGGATTCCTGGGAGCGCATCGTTTCTATTATGGAAAGCCGGTGACTGGAACAATCTGGTTCTTCACCCTTGGCCTGCTTGGCATCGGCTGGCTGATTGATCTGTTTCTGATTCCCGGCATGGATCGCGAGGCCGATCTGCGCTTCCGCACCGGCCCGATCAACTACACCCTGGCCTGGCTGCTGCTGACCTTCCTCGGCGTGTTCGGCGTGCATCGCTTTTATATGGGCAAGTGGGTGAGCGGCCTGATATACCTGCTCACGCTGGGCCTGTTCGGACTGGGTATCCTGTATGACTTCTGGACGCTCAATGATCAGATTTCGCTCGAGCATGCCCGCGGACATGCCCTTGAGCAAGGTTAAGCAGTGATGCTGAGTGACGGTCAGCTGTGGCCTTTCCTGATAGCGATCACCTTGCTGACGCTGACGCCAGGCGTGGATACCTTGCTGGTGATCCGCAATACCACCCGCGGCGGGGTGCGCGACGGGATAATGACCAGCTTTGGCATCTGTTCTGGCCTGTTTGTGCATGCGGCGGTCTCGGCGCTGGGCATTTCATGGATTCTGCTGCAGTCGTCCTGGGCCTTCGCGGTTCTGAAGCTTGTCGGAGCCGGCTATCTGATCTGGCTGGGTCTGGCCAGCCTGTGGGCAGCTCGGGCCGGCCGCGGGCTGCCCATGTCGGCTGTAAAAGCGGACGTGACGGACAGACAAGCCGCACCGCGCCAGGGCACCGCCTGGCGCTCGCTGCGCGAGGGGCTGTTGACCAATGTGCTCAACCCCAAGACGGTGTTGTTCTACATGGCTTTTTTGCCTCAGTTCATCGCACCGGGAGATGCGGCTCTGGCCAAGTCGCTGTGGCTTGCCGGAGCGCACTTCGTGATTGCCAGCATCTGGCAGATTGGCGTGGCGGTTATGGTGGGGCGGGCAGGACGCTGGCTTGGCAGCCGGAGCATGGCCCGCTGGCTCAATGGGCTGACCGGTGGCGTGCTGGTGCTGCTGGGTGTGAGGCTGGCACTGACGCGGCAGCCTGCGTGAAGGGCGTGTCAATCGATTGGCACCACCACAGGTAAAGTTACGAATAAACCAAGTGAGCCCCGGCTAAATACAAGCCGGGGCTCACTTTTTTGCTTCAGTTTAGTGGCTCAGGTCAGCGATTCAGCAGCGAGGCGTTGTAATCGCCCTGGCGCTCTGCTGAGGTCAGCAGCGAAACGCCGCGGGTATCGCCACCCTTGGCCAGGCTCTCGAAGATCACCCGATAGGTCAGCACTGCCTGCACGTAGTTGCGGGTCTCGCGGAAGGGGATGCTCTCGACGAACAGGTCGAATTCGCCTTCGTTGCCTGCAAGCCAGCGGTCCACCCGGCCGGGGCCGGCATTGTAAGCGGCCGCGGCGGCCAGACGGTTACCCTGGTAGCGCTTGAGCATGTCGCGCAGATAGGTGCTGCCCAGGCGAATGTTGAGCGCCGGCTCGAGCACACCGTAAGGGCCAGGATCGGGAATGCCCAGCTGACGGCTGAGCTGGGTCGCGGTGCCCGGCATCAGCTGCATCAGCCCGCGCGCACCCGCCGGTGACAATGCCTCGGGGTTATAGGCGCTCTCGCGGCGAGCGATACCCATCAGCAGATAGGCATCGACGCCTGTGGCTTCGCCCCAGCGCAGGAAGTCGTCACGATAGGCCTCGGGGAAGCGCCAGGGCAGGGCATCCCACAACTTTGCTGCGATGGTGGTCTGGACCAGACGCGCGGACCAGCCGTGGCGCAGGGCGCGGTCGGCCATGCCGCGGGCAAGCTCAGGATCAACCCGGGCTGCGGCAGCATACCACTCGCCGCTGGCCAGTCCTGGCTCGTCGATGCGCAGCAGCGCTTCGGTGCGCTTCACCGCCGGCAGGTCGGCGACTCGGCGACGAAGATCATCATCGACCGCGGTGTTTGACAGGTTCAGCGCATAGGGCTGGTCGAGGCGGTCGGCGGCGGCGAAGGCAAAGAACTCGCGCTGGGTGGCGGCGCGTGCATAGGCCTGATGGGCGTCGGTGTCGTTGCCCAGCTGCTCCAGGGCGCGCGCTTTCCAGTACAGCCAGCGAGCATCGTCTGCCATGTCGGCGGGCAGACGATTGCTCCAGGTCAGCACGCTGTCCCAGTCTCGCTCACGCAGCGCCGTGCGGATGCGCAGCTCCAGCAGCGTCTCGGTGCCCAGCGACGGCAGCACGCTGTCGACCCAGTCATAGTGCGAATCGATGTCGCGTGCCAGGGCATGGTAGGCCAGGTCATGCTCGATGGCCCGCTTGCGTTCAGCCGAGATGGCAAGGCTCGGTGCCAGGCGCTGCCATGCTGCCTGAGCGGCAACGGTATCGGCGCGGGTGGCCTTGTGCATGATGGCAGAGTACAGCGCGCCGTTGCCGCTGCAGCTGGAGCCGACGCAGTTCGGCAGGCCGTGCAGCGCCAGCGGTGACTGGCGGACTCGATCAAGAGCGGCAATGCCGGGGCGCCACGCGGCGTCCAGCTGGGTGCCGAGGTAGTCGACCAGCCGCTGTTCGCCGCCGCGCCAGGCCAGCGTCAGTCGCTCCCAGATTTCGTCCGGGCCGATCGCGCCCCGGGAGCGCAGGGTGCTGAACAGGGTATCGCACGCGGGCGGCTGGGAGTGGCCGGCATGCCATAGTTCACGACCGCCCATGGCGGCGGCCTCGGGTGAGTCCTTGAGCAGGGCGGTGAAGTAGTGGCAGCGCCGCTCGGTACCGCTGGGCTCGCCATTGGCCACCGCCAGCACCTGGTCATAGCGCCTGGCGTTACCGTAAGCCGAGATCGCCTCGTTGCGCATCCAGCCGGCCAGCGGTGAATCTTCATGCTGGATGATGAAGTCGAGCACTTCTTCTGGCGCGACATCCGGCAGGTGTCGCTTGATCAGGTGATACTCGACGTAGCCTTCCAGCGGATGACCGGCAATGCCGTCGCGATAGACTGCGTGCCAGTCGCCGGTGCGAGCCGCCTTGAGGGCTTGGCGCAAGGCCTCGTCATCAGCGGCCTGCAGTGATGAGGAAAGCCACAGCAGGGCGATACAGGTCAGAAGCTTGGACAGGTGTCGAGGCAAGGGGCGGAGTGGCCAGTACATATGACGTCTCTCGGTTTAGCAGGCGTGGAGCTGGGAGAATGATGTGCGTGCTCGCCCATGGCAAGGCGCTTGATTCGCCGCCAGATTGCCCCAATGTGAGAAAAGTCGCCAGCCGCGAACAATGAGCAGCAGCGCTGGCCGCTAAAGCAGGGAGGGTACGTCATGGCACGATCGAACCACGGCCTGGGAGGCTTGACCATGATGCAGCGTCTCAAGCAGCGAGCCGGTGTCTTTAGCCGCATGCGCCGTGCGCTGAAACTGTTCTGGCCGATGGCGGTAGATGTGGTGCGCGGGCGCTACCGTCCGATACCCTGGTCAGCGATTCTGTGGATGCTGGCAGCGGTAGTGTACTTGCTGTCGCCGCTGGACCTGATCCCCGATTTTCTGCTGGTGATCGGCCTGGTTGACGATGTGTTCATCGTCGGCTGGATGCTGACCCGTGTCGATCATGCGCTGGAGGACTATCGTCTGTGGCGCGAGGCGGATATCACTCCCTGATAGCCGTCAAAAGGATGATCGATCTACGGCAGAGCCATCGTGAAACGCCCATGACCGATGGTTGCGTCGCTGCGTTGATGGGGAAGGATTGTCAGTTCCCGCCACGGCGGCTAGATTGATACGAGCGTTTGATACAGGCCGGCGATGCCGGCTTTCCTGTCTGGCTCGAGGTGGCCCATGTCTTCCGTTCACAAGCCCAGCAGCGATGATTGGCGGCGCGCCCTGTCGCGCTTCGTCACGTGGATTCCACACACCCGCGAGCTTGGCATCGAGGTCATCGAAGCCGGGCCCGACGGGGTGCGTCTGTGCCTGCCCTGGCATTCCGACCTGCTGGGCGACCCAAGCCGCGGCCTGGTCCATGGTGGGGTACTCACCATGCTGCTCGACACCGCCTGTGGTGCGGCGGTGCTGCCGGCGCTGCCTAGTCCTGAGGTGTGCCCCACTCTGGATCTGCGGGTCGATCATTACCGTCCGGCGGTGGAAGGTCAGGCGATTTTTGCTGAGGCGCGCGCCGTATCGGTCAGTGCCTCGGTGGTGTTTACCGAGGGCTTGCTGTGGCAGACCCGGAGACGGCCGGTGGCGCGCAGTATCGCCAACTTCGTGCGTTTCGGGATGCACAATATCCCGCCCGGCTTTGCCGAGGCGCTGTTTTCCCCGGACACTCGCTCGGAGAAAGATCATGCCTGACGCCTTTAACGACAGTGAATGGCTGGCGCGCACCCGGGAGCAGGGAGATATTGACGCCTGGCTTGCACGGATTCCCTATGCCCAGCGCCTAGGCATCAGCGTCGTTCCAGGCACGGGCGACGATGACCTGCACTTTCGCCTCGAGCCGCGTGATTCAAATGTCGGCAACATCTTGCTGCCGGCCCTGCATGGGGGTGTGGTCGCGGCCTTCATGGAAACCGCCGCGACGCTGGATCTGATGCTGGCTGCCCGGGAACCGCAGCTGCCACGTATCGTTGACCTTTCCATCGACTATCTGCGCACCGCCCGAGCCGTGCCGACCTTTGCTCGCTGCGAGCTGCTGCGCGAGGGCCGTCGTCTGGCCAACGTGCGGGTCAGCGCCTGGCAAGAGGATCCCTCAGCGCCGGTAGCCACGGCACGGCTGCATTTTGTGCTTGGAGCCCGTGCCTGAAGCCAAGAGCAAGGCGCGTGGCGACGGCTTGAAAAACCAACCCTGGCCCCCATATCGCTGGTAACCATTAACCCGGTGGCCAGTGCCACCCATCCACCGTCGACCAGGGGTCCTAGAAACGATGACCACAGCTACTCGCGAAGAAACTCTCGGCTTTCAGACCGAGGTCAAGCAGCTACTTCACTTGATGATTCACTCCCTGTATTCCAACCGGGAGATTTTCCTGCGTGAGCTGATTTCCAACGCTGCCGATGCCTGTGACAAGCTGCGCTATGCCGCGCTCGACAACGACGCCATCTACGAAGGCGACAGCGAGCTGCGCATCGAGATCGAGCATGACCAGGAGGCCGGCACCATTACCGTGCGCGACAACGGCATCGGCATGAGCCGCGACGAAGTGATTGCCAACCTGGGCACCATTGCCCGCAGCGGCACGGCGGAATTTCTCAAGCAGCTGTCCGGCGAGCAACAGAAGGATGCGCGCCTGATCGGCCAGTTCGGCGTCGGCTTTTATTCCGGCTTCATCGTCGCCGATGAAGTCACGGTGCGCACCCGCAAGGCCGGTACAGAGCACAGCGAAGGCGTGGAATGGCGCTCCCGCGGCGAGGGCGAGTTCAGCGTGGCGGACATCGAACGTCCCCTTCACGGCACCGAGATCGTGCTGCATCTGAAGGATGATGCCAAGGAGTTTGCCGACGACTATCGCCTGCAGAGTCTGGTGCGCAAGTATTCGGACCACATCGAAGTGCCGGTGCGCATGCCCAGGACCGAAACAGCACGCGACGACGAGGGCAACGAGGTCGAGGGCAGCGAAGTCACCACCTGGGAGACCGTCAACGAGGCCACGGCACTGTGGGTGCGTCCCAAGTCCGAGCTCAGCGACGACGAGTACAAGGCTTTCTACAAGCACGTGGCCCACGACTTCTCCGATCCGCTGACCTGGAGCCACAACAAGGTCGAGGGCAAGCTGGAGTACACCAGCCTGCTGTATGTGCCGGGCCGTGCGCCTTTCGACCTGTACGAGCGCGATGGTGCCCGGGGCGTCAAGCTGTACGTGCAGCGCGTGTTCATCATGGACGACGCCGAGCAGTTCCTGCCGCTGTACCTGCGCTTCATCAAGGGCGTGGTCGACACACGCGATCTGTCGCTCAACGTCTCGCGTGAACTGCTGCAGCAGGATCCCCAGGTCGACAGGATCAGGAGCGCCCTGACCCGGCGCAGCCTGGACATGCTCAAGAAGCTGGCCAAGGATTCAGAGGCCTACCAGACCTTCTGGAACACCTTTGGCAGCGTGCTCAAGGAAGGCCCGGCAGAGGATCATTCCAATCGCGACAAGATCGCCGAGCTGCTGCGTTTCTCCACCACGCACACCGACAGCGCCACCCAGGATCAGTCGCTGGCCGACTATGTGTCACGCATGAAGGAAGGCCAGCAGACCATCTATTACATCGTGGCCGACAGCTTCAATGCGGCCAAGTCGAGCCCGCATCTGGAGATCTTCCGCAAGAAGGGCATCGAGGTGCTGCTGCTGTCAGACCGTATCGATGAGTGGCTGATGAGCCATCTCACCGAATTCGACGGCAAGAAGCTGGCCGATGTGGCCAAGGGCGAGCTGGACCTTGGCGATGTGGAGAACGAGGAAGAGAAAAAAGCCCAGGAAGAGACCGCCAAGGCCAAGGAGGAGCTGGTCAAGCGGGTCAAGGACGCGCTTGCCGACCAGGTGCAGGAGGTCAAGGTGACCCACCGGCTGACCGACTCGCCGGCCTGCGTGGTGCTGCCTGAGCACGAGATGGGTTTCCAGATGCGCCGCATCATGGAGGCCGCGGGCCAGCCGCTGCCGGAGGTCAAGCCGATTCTCGAGCTCAATCCCGAGCATGCGCTGGTGGCTCGCCTGGAGGAAACCGAGGGCGATGGCTTTGGCGATCTGGCGCGCATCCTGCTCGATCAGGCGATCATCGCCGAGGGTGGACACCTCGATGACCCGGCGGCCTATGTGCGTCGCCTCAATGCCCTGCTGAGTGCCTGAAACGCCACTTGAAGTCAGCTGGGAATCATGCCCGAACCCCGCCAACCGGTGGGGTTCGGCGCTTCAGGGTAGGCGTTGCGGTACGCTCCATGCGACGGTTTGAGTGATAATTAGTGCGCTTCCCGGGTCGTTTTGGGTTGTGCATTACCTCCGGGTAGGGTAATCCTATGCGGCTAAGTTCATTGTTAACGATTCATACATTAAAGGGGGAAGTCCAACGTGAAAATTGGTGCACCCAGAGAGACTGCAGCCGGTGAGGCGCGGGTCGCGCTGACACCGGATAGCGCGCTCCAGATACAGAAACTTGGACACGAATGCTACCTGGAGGCCGGTGCTGGTGAGGCAGCAGGCTTCACCGATGAGGCCTATCGCGAGGCCGGCGTTACCATTATCGAAGGTGCCGAGGCGCTGTGGCAGGCGGTTGATGTCGTCATCAAGGTGCGCGAGCCCAACGAGACCGAGGCGGGCTATCTGCGCAAGGGTCAGACGCTGATTTCGTTCTTCTGGCCGGCCCAGAATGAGGCGATGCTGGAAAGCTGCAAGGCTGCCGGCGCCACCGTGGTTGCCATGGACATGGTGCCGCGTATTTCGCGTGCCCAGAAGATGGATGCCCTGTCGTCCACCGCCAATATCGTTGGCTATCGTGCGGTCATCGAGGCGGGCAACCAGTTTGGTCGCTTCTTCACCGGGCAGGTGACCGCCGCGGGCAAGGTGCCACCGGCCAAGGTGCTGGTGGTCGGCGCCGGCGTTGCCGGCCTTGCTGCCATCGGCACCGCCACCAGCCTTGGCGCCATCGTGCGGGCTTTCGACGTGAGGCCCGAAGTGGCCGAGCAGATCGAGTCCATGGGTGCCGAGTTTCTGTTCCTCGACTTCGAAGACAGCCAGGACGGCGCGGAAAGCGGCGGCTATGCCGCACCTTCGAGCCCCGAGTTTCGTGAGAAGCAGCTGGCGCTGTTCCGCGAGCAGGCTCCCGATGTCGACATCGTCATTACCACGGCGTTGATCCCGGGGCGTCCGGCGCCCAAGCTGTGGCTCGAGGACATGGTTGCGGCCATGAAGCCGGGCTCGGTGGTGATCGACCTTGCCGCCGAGCGCGGCGGAAACTGCGACCTCACCGTGCCCGATCAGCGCATCGTCACCGACAACGGCGTGATCGTGGCCGGCTTCACCGACTTCCCGTCGCGCATGGCCACTCAGGCCTCGCTGCTCTATGGCAACAACATTCGTCACATGCTCACCGACCTGACGCCTGAGAAGGACGGTCAGATCGTGCATGACATGGAAGACGATGTGATCCGTGGCTCTACGGTGACGCATCAGGGTGAGATCACCTTCCCGCCGCCGCCGCCCAAGGTGAAGGCCATCGCCGCGGCCAAGCCCAAGCCCAGGGAAAAGGAGCTGACCCGCGAAGAGAAGCAGGCCATCGAGCTTGCAGCCTTCAAGAAGCAGACCAAAAGCCAGGTGACCATGCTGGCCGTGGGCGGCGCCCTGATGCTGCTGCTGGGCATGGTGGCGCCACCCTCCTTCATGCAGCACTTCATCGTCTTCGTACTGGCCTGCTTCGTCGGCTATCAGGTGATCTGGAACGTCAGTCACTCCCTGCATACGCCGCTGATGGCGGTAACCAACGCGATTTCCAGCATCATCATTCTGGGGGCGATCCTGCAGATCGGTTCCGGCAGTGTGCTGGTGGCGCTGTTGGCCGGCATCTCGGTGCTGATCGCTTCGATCAACATCTTTGGCGGCTTTATGGTGACGCGTCGCATGCTCGCCATGTTCCAGAAATCCTGAGCGGTGGAGAATAATCAATGCTAGGACAACAGTTTGTCACTGCCGCAGCGATAGCGGCGAGTGTCTTGTTCATCCTTTCCCTGGGCGGATTGAGTAACCAGGAGAAAGCCAAGCGCGCGGTCTGGTATGGCATCATCGGCATGGCCATCGCCGTGATCTTCACCTCTCTTGGTCCGGGCGTCGGTGGTTTCGGCTGGATGATCCCCCTGGTGATCATCGGTGGCGTGATTGGCGCCTATATCGCCAGGCGGGTCGAGATGACCCAGATGCCCCAGCTGGTGGCGGCGCTGCACTCCTTCGTGGGTCTGGCGGCGGTGTTCGTCGGCTTCAACGCCGACCTGGAGCGGCGTCGGGTGCTGGCCTCTCAGATGCTGGGCGGAGTGAGGGAGGAGTTCTCCGCCTTTGCCGCCATGGTGGCCACCAAGACGCCGGCTGAGCTGACTTTCCTGCAGGTCGAAGTCGTGCTGGGCGTGTTCATCGGTGCAGTGACCTTCACCGGCTCGGTGATCGCCTACGGCAAGCTGGCCGGCAAGATCGATGGCAAGCCCAAGCAGTTTCCCGGTGGCCATATGCTCAATGCCGGCGCTGCGGTGCTGAGCCTGCTGCTGGCTATTCTCTACATCAACGGCGCGGGCTTCTGGACGATTCTGCTGCTGGCGCTGCTGGCCTTCTTCATTGGCTGGCATCTGATCATGGGCATCGGCGGGGCGGACATGCCGGTGGTGGTTTCGATGCTCAACAGCTACTCTGGCTGGGCCGCGGCGGCCATCGGCTTCACGCTCTCCAGTGATCTGCTGATCGTCACCGGTGCCCTGGTGGGCTCTTCAGGTGCCATCCTTTCCTACATCATGTGCAAGGCGATGAACCGTAAGTTCATCAACGTGATTCTGGGCGGCTTCGGCGGTACCACAGGGCCGGCAGCTGAGATCGAAGGCGAGCAGGTGGCCATCGACGCGAGTGGCGTGGCAGGCGCGCTCAACGACGCGGACAGCGTGATCATCGTGCCGGGCTACGGCATGGCGGTGGCACAGGCGCAGAACGCGGTGAGCGAGCTGGTGCGCAAGCTGCGCGACGCCGGCAAGGAAGTGCGTTTCGGCATTCACCCGGTGGCGGGGCGTCTGCCCGGCCATATGAACGTGCTGCTGGCCGAGGCCAGGGTGCCCTACGATATCGTGCTGGAGATGGACGAGATCAACGATGACTTCCCGTCGACCGACGTGGTGATCGTTATCGGCTCCAACGATATCGTCAACCCGTCAGCCCAGGAGGACCCCAATAGCCCCATCGCCGGCATGCCGGTACTCAAGGTGTGGGAGGCCAAGCAGGTGTTTGTCAGCAAGCGCGGTCAGGGGACCGGCTATTCCGGCATCGAGAACCCGCTGTTCTTCAAGGAAAACACGCGCATGTTCTACGGCGACGCTCGGGAAAGTGTGGACTCACTGCTGCCGCTGCTCGACTAGCAAGGCGTAGACAGCACGCGCAGTGCTCGGGCCCGAACCGGATGACGGTTCGGGCCTTTTCTTCGTTACAATCCAGTATTCATCCATCATGGATTCACTCATCCTGATTCATCAAAGTTGCGGAGCCGCAAATGGCAGAGAAACCGATGAGGGTCGCGGTGCTTGGCGGGGGCAGCTTCGGCACCGCCCTTGCCAGCATGGCCGCCGACAATGGCTTCGAGGTGCGCCAGTGGCTGCGCGATGAAGCGCTGGCTGAGCAGATCAATCGCGAGCATCGCAACGGTCGCTACCTGCCCGACTACGCCATCAATCCCGCCGTCACGGCATCGACCGACATCGCTTATGTGGTCACCGGTGCCGCTCTGGTACTGGTGTCGATTCCGTCCAAGGCATTTCGCGATGTGGTGCGCCAGGCGCGCCCCTGGCTCGACAGCGAGCAGATACTGGTCAGCACCACCAAGGGCATCGAAGAGGATGGTTTTCGGCTGATGAGCCAGGTGCTCGAGGAAGAAACCGGGGCCGCTCATGTGGGCGTGCTGTCTGGTCCCAACCTGGCCTCTGAGGTCGCCGAGCGGCAGCTCACCGCCACGGTGATTGCCAGCGAAGATCCGCTGACCCGCACCCGGGTTCAGCAGGCGCTCTCGTGCAGCTACTTTCGCGTCTATGCCAGCAATGACCGCTTCGGCGTGGAGCTGGGTGGCGCACTGAAGAACATCTACGCTATTGCCGCCGGCATGGCCGCCGCGCTGGGCATGGGCGAGAACACGCGCAGCATGCTGATGACCCGTGCTTTGGCCGAGATGAGCCGCTTTGCCGTTGCTCAAGGTGCCAATCCGATGACCTTCCTGGGACTCGCCGGGGTGGGAGATCTGATCGTTACCTGTTCCTCGAGCCTGTCACGCAACTACCGGGTCGGCTTTTCCCTGGGCCAGGGCAAGACGCTGGACGAAGCGGTGGAGGCGTTGGGCCAGGTGGCCGAGGGTGTCAACACCGTGCGGCTGGTGCGCGACAAGGCGCACCAGGACGAGGTCTACATGCCGCTGGCGGAAGGGTTGTTTCAGGTATTGTTCCGCGGCGTTCCGGCCCGGGAGATGGCACGACTGCTGATGCAGGGTGAGCACAGCAGCGATGTGGAGTTTGTGCTCTCGCGCGAAGATGTGCAGCAGTCGCATCGGGAAGCGCAGAGCCCCGGTGAGAGCTTTGATGATAGCCACGATGAGGAAGCCCGATGATGGCAATGCCTGAGCGGCTGATGATCATGCGCCACGGCGAGGCGGGTCCCGGTCGCGTGGATCGTGACCGCGAGCTGACCCGGCGCGGCCAGGCCGAGGCGCGTCTGATGGGGGCATGGCTGGTCGAGAGCGGGCTTGGCATGTACACGAGCTCGTCCGCCGGACTGCGGTTGATGGCAAGCCCCTATCGGCGTGCCCAGCAGACCGCCGCCCTGGTCGCTGACGCGCTGGCTGAAGCCAAGATCGACGCCGAGGTCGAGACGTTGGGCTTCATCACACCGGACGACTCGCCCGAAGGCGTCGTGGACTGGCTGCTTGAGCAGCCTGCGGAGCGACCGCTGCTGCTGATCAGCCACATGCCGCTGGTAGGGAGGCTGACCGGACTGCTGGGGGAAGGGCGCGGTGACTGCGGCCCGGGCTTTGTCACCGCCGCAGTGGCCGAGCTCGAGACCGAGGTGTGGGCCTCGGGTGCGGCCAGGCTGGCGCGGATGATCACGCCGGCTGACCTGAATCGCCCCATTCTCGGCTGAGCCGCCGGTTCAGCTTATGGCTCTAGATCGTCCCTGCGAGCCTGAGCCCGAACACGCCCAGCGTGACCGTCAGGCTGGCCATCAGGGTGCTGATGGCAATGATGTTGGCGGCTAGCGTTGCATTGCCGCCCATGGCCTTGACCATCACGAAGCTCGCCGCGGCCGTGGGGCTGGCGAAGAACACAAACAGCACGCCGAGTTCCATTCCCCGAAAGCCGGCCAGCCAGGCGGCGCCTGTCGTCAGTACCGGCAGCGTGATCATCTTCATCAGGCTGGCGCCAAGCGCCCGCTGCCCCGAGTGGCGCATCGACTCCATGGACAGAATGGCGCCCACGCAGATCAGCGCCAGCGGCAGCGTCAGCGAGGCGAAATAGTCCCCCGACGTGGCAAGCCAGACCGGCAGCGTCAAGCCGCTGGCGGCCACCGGCAGCGCCAGCACCACGGCGAGAATCAGCGGATTGGTCACCACCTGGACAAGCAGGCTGCGCCAGTCGGTGCGCTGGTCGTCCTGATAAATGGCCAGGGCGATCACCGACAGGCTGTTGTAGGTCAGAATCACCACGCCGAGCAGCAGACCGCCGGTCGAGAGTCCGGCCTCGCCATACATGCCGGCGGCCAGCGCCAGGCCGACGATGCCGCAGTTGCCGCGAAACGCCCCCTGGATATAGACTCCGCGCTCGGCCCGGGGCACGCGCAGAATCGCCCAGCCCCAGCTGAGCGCAAAGCTCACCAGGGTGGCCAGGGCGAAAAAACCCAGCAGCCACAAGTTGAGGGTGGTAGCCAGATCGGCCCGCACGATGGACAGAAACACCAGCGTCGGCAGGGTGGCCTTGAACACCAGCATCGAGGCGGTGGAGATGAAGGCCTGGTCGATCCAGCGCAGCCGTTTGAGCAGCAGGCCGAGGAACACCATGATGAAGACCGGCAGGGTAACGTTCAGGGTGCCGAGAAAGACCTCGAACAGATTCACCCTCGGGCCATCCACAGCCCGACGATCACGGCGACAGCCACGGTGATGAAGAACACTCGATTGCGGGTTTGGGTATTGCGTTTGGGCCGGTTCACACGGAACTCCTTGATCGAGCCGCCGAAACAGGGCAGCCGTGAAAAGTGGCTTGGCGCACCATGGTATTCTCGTTAGCCTGCTAGCTCCAGAAAGAGTCTCCTCGTCAGAGAGTCTGACTGAACAATGAATAGAGAAGCCCAGATGCCACATTCTGCTACCGCTCAGCGCGAGCCTTTGCTGTTTGCCCATGCCAACGGCTTCCCCGGCCACAGCTATCGAAGCTTCCTGGCACCGCTGGAGGCCAGCTTTGCCGTCCATCCGGTCGAAAAACTGGGCCATCATCAGGACTTTCCCGTCGGCCACAACTGGCTGGCACTGCGCGATGAGCTGCTCACGCACCTGAAAGATATCGAGGCGCCGGTGATCGGCGTTGGTCACTCCATGGGTGGCGTGCTGATGGGCATGGCCGCTGTTGCTGCCCCGGAGCACTTTCGCTGCGTGGTGATGCTCGACCCGCCCTTGATGCTGGGTCTCGATGCTTTGGCCATGCGTCTTGCCAAGACTATCGGGCTTGCCGATCGGGTCACGCCGGCGGGGCGCAGCAAGGGGCGACGTGCCCAGTGGCCGAGTCGTGAGGCGATGCGTGACTATCTGAAGTCGCGGGGGCTGTTTCGGCGCTTCACCGACCAGGCGCTGGATGACTATCTCGAGGCGGGTTCGACCCGGCTTGATAGCGGTGAGCGAGTGCTGTCGTATGACCCCGAGATCGAGGTGGAGATATTTCGCCACCTGCCTCACCACCTGGACGACCTGCCCAGTCGCATCGGCGTGCCGCTGGGGCTGCTTGCCGGCAGCGATTCGGAGCTGCTGACCCCGAGGCGCTGCAGGAAGATTATCGCCAGCGGCGTGAGGCTCGAAAAGGTGCCCGGCGGCCACATGTTCCCCATGGAGTACCCTGATGAGGCGCGTCGCGCCTTGGTCGAGATGATCGGCAGCCTGACCGGTGCTTCACCGCTGGCCGCCTCGAGCGATGTGTCGTCATGAGTCGCGTCCTGCAGCCCAAGGCCGTGGAGTGCCGGCTTGCCGATGAACGCCTGGCCGCCTTGAGCTGGGGCGAAGAGGGAGCGCCTGTCTGGCTTGCGCTGCACGGCTGGCTGGACAATGCGGCGAGCTTTTCGCGGTTGGCGCCTCGGCTGGTGGAGGCGCTGGGGATCCGGGTTGTCGCGCTCGACTTTGCCGGCCATGGACACTCGGCGGCGCTGCCCGGTGAACATGACTACGCGCTGTGGGACTATTGTCACGATATCCTGGACGCCATGGCCGACCTGAAGCTGGAGCGGGCAACTCTGCTGGCCCACTCCATGGGTGCGGGGGTGGCCTGCCTGCTGGCCGCAGCGCTGCCGGAGAAGGTCGTTGCGCTGCGCCTGATCGATGGTCTGGGGGCACTGACCACCGATGCCGAGGATGCGCCCGATCAGCTGCGGCGCTCGCTGCTGGCACATCGTCGCCCACGGCGCAGGCTGCCTCACTATGCGGATCAGACGCGCGCCGTGGCGGCACGGGTGGCCGGGGGTGCAACGCCGGTGGATGCCGAGACCATCGCACCGGTGGTGCAGCGCAATCTGTGTCCCGCGGCGAAAGGCGGGGTGACCCTGGGCAGTGATCCGCGGCTGCTGAGGCCTTCGCCGGTGCGGCTGACGCCGGATCAGCTGCTGGCCATATTAGGGGCGATTCGCTGTCCGACCCTGTTGATCGAAGGCGAAGGGGGAATACTGGCCGAACGCCCGCAGGCCGTGCGTGCGCGAGCCGCGGTTTCTGGCCTGGAGCGACGGGTGCTGCCCGGAGGGCATCATCTGCATCTTGAGGTAACACGGGTGGCCGCCGTCGCCGCGGCGCTGACAGAGCACGCCATCGACACGTCATGAACGCTGAAAAGAACAGGGAGCGAGAGCAGATGAGTAACGGCAAGCGCGTCGGGCTGGTGCTGGGCAGCGGAGGCGCCAGGGGCTACGCGCACATTGGCGTTATCGAAGCGCTGGAGTCGCGTGGCTATGAGATCGTTGCGCTCTCGGGGTGCTCGATGGGGGCGCTGGTCGCCGGCGTCTATGCCGCGGGTCAGCTGCAGGCTTATCGGGACTGGGTGTGCCAGCTCGACTATCTCGATGTGCTGAGGCTGGTCGATGTGACCTGGAGCCCGATGGGTGCCATGAAGGCCACCAAGGTCATGAGCAAACTCAGTGAGCTGGTAGGTGACGTGAGCATCGAGGATCTCCCGGTACCGGTGACCACCGTGGCCACCGACCTGATTCGCCAGCGTGAGGTCTGGTTCCAGAGCGGCTCACTGCTGAAGGCCATTCGCGCCTCGATTGCGGTGCCCGGCGTCATCACGCCGAGCCATCGCGGCGAGCAGGTGCTGGTGGATGGCGGGCTGCTCAACCCTCTGCCGATCATTCCTTCGGTGGCGACCCATGCGGACCTGGTGATCGCGGTCAACGCCACCGCCCACAGCCCGTCCCCGGTATCGCTGGAATCGCTGCTGCCGCCGGATGATGTTGCCAAGGAAAGGGCCAAGGAAAGGGCCAAGGAAAAAGCCAGGGAAGATGAGGCCCAGAGTAACCTGGATGATGACGTTGTCGTCTCGGAGCACTGGATGGAGGGTGTGCTTGATGCGACCCGGCGGCTGTTTCGCAATGGAAATGGCGATGACGATAGCGACGATGATAAGAGCCAGGAAGTATCCCGGCTCACCGGGCGGCGCGGCTGGGGTCGTCTCGATGTGGTCATGGCGTCGTTCGATACCACCCAGGCGGCGCTGGCCAAGTACAAGGTGGCGGGCTATCCGCCGGATATCCTGATCGAGGTGCCCAAGACCGTCTGCGGTGCCTATGAGTTTCATCGCGCCGAAGCGCTGATTGCCCTGGGGCGACACCTGAGTCACCAGGCGCTGGATCGTTTGGAGCATGCGGAAAAAACAAGGCCAGTAACACCCTGAGTAGCGCTCTGGAGAGGCCGGGCGGTGCCGACTAGTTCATGTGATGCTTGCGCTTGAGCAGCACATAGACGGCGCCGGTGCCGCCGTCGGCCTCGGTCGCCGAGCAAAATGCCAGTACGCAGGGCCACTCGCGCAGCCAGGCATTCACGTGGCTCTTGATTACCGGATAGTCTGCGCTGCTGCCCCAGGCCTTGCCGTGAACCACGATGACGCAGCGTGCCCGGACCGCCCGGGCATCGTCGAGAAAGGATTCCAGCTCGGCTCGGGCCTCTTCCAGCGTGTGGTTGTGCAGATCGAGCCCCGCCTCCCAGATGATCTGGCCGCGCTTGAGCTGACTGCGAGTGCGGTAGGGCAGGTCGGGCACGGCAAAGTCGAGCACTTCGGAAGGACGCACCGGCTCGACCCGGCCATCCGAGGTGCGTCCCAGATGACTGGTTGAAGCATGGCTGGCGGCGGCTTCCCGGCGTACCTGAACCGCTATGTTCGTGCGCCTGGGCTTGCCGATGTCGGCACGGTTGCTCTTGATCCGGCGCACGCCCGCCTCGCTCAGAGCCTTGCGAAAGGCACTGATGTCGTCCTGATCGAGGGGAGGATGACGCTGGCTCATCGGGAACTCGCTTTGGATAGAAGGTTTCTGGCTAGCCGTGGTGGAAAAGGCCTCAGGTAAAGACGCTCAGTATACCGCCCCCGGCGTGGCTGTGAACCGCTGCCGGGGGTACAATCCAGGGTCACGGGCACTTTCTGAACCCGCCGAGCCATTTCACGAGGAGCGCCCATGTCCGGCAATACCTTCGGCAAGCTATTCACCGTTACCACCTTCGGCGAGAGCCATGGTCCGGCGCTGGGTGCCATCGTCGACGGCTGTCCACCGGGGCTGGCGATCAGCGAAGAGGCTCTGCAGCAGGAGTTGGACCGTCGCCGTCCCGGCACCTCGCGTCATACCACCCAGCGCCGTGAGCCTGACCAGGTGCGGATTCTTTCCGGCGTGTTCGAAGGCATGACGACCGGCACGCCCATCGGTCTGATGATCGAGAATACCGATCAGCGCTCCAGGGACTATTCTGCGATCAAGGATCAGTTTCGCCCCGCCCATGCCGACTATACCTACCATCACAAGTACGGTCGGCGGGACTATCGCGGCGGCGGACGCTCCAGTGCCCGGGAAACCGCCATGCGCGTGGCGGCAGGTGCCATCGCCAAGCAATACCTGGCGACCCAGGGCATCCAGGTGCGCGGCTACATGAGCCAGCTGGGGCCGATCGCTCTTGAGCTGCGCGACTGGGAGGCGGTGAACAGCAACCCGTTCTTCTGCCCCGACCCTGAGCGTCTGCCGGAGCTTGAGGCCTACATGGACGAGCTGCGTCGCGATCAGGACTCCGTCGGGGCGCGGATTACCGTGGTGGCCGAAGGCCTGCCCCCGGGGCTTGGCGAGCCGGTGTTCGACCGCCTGGACGCCGATCTTGCGCACGGCCTGATGAGCATCAACGCGGTCAAGGGCGTGGAGATTGGCGACGGCTTCGACGCCGTGGTCCAGCGCGGCAGTGAGCATCGCGACGAGATGACGCCGGAAGGCTTTCTGTCCAATCATGCCGGCGGTGTGCTCGGCGGAATTTCCAGCGGTCAGCCGCTGATTGCTCATCTGGCGCTGAAGCCGACCTCCAGCATCACCACGCCCGGACGCTCCATTGATGTCCACGGCCAGCCAATCGAGATCATTACCAAGGGCCGCCATGATCCCTGTGTCGGTATTCGTGCCACGCCGATTGCCGAGGCGATGATGGCGTTGACGCTGATGGATCACCTGCTGCGTCATCGAGCGCAGAACGTCGAGGTCAGAGTCGAGACACCGCGCCTGTGCTGACTGCTGTTTGCCTCGTTGATGCGTTTGCCGTGGATGCGCTCGCATGAGGGGCAGATGCTACACTCAGGACACTTCTCTCAATGAGTTTAGCTAGCTGGACGGATGCCAATGAAAATCAACGTCGAGTTTGACCTGACACCGGATGAGTTTCGTCGCTCCTTGGGGCTGCCGGATGTGGAGGCCTTTCAGAAAGAACTGCTTGATCGTATCCAGAAGCAGATGGAGTCTGGGGTTGAGGGCTATGACCCCATGAGCCTGATGCAGCCGTTCCTGCAGCAGCAGGGCCTGGGCCAAGGGCTGACCCAAGGGTTGTCTCAAGGCCTGGCAAACTTCGGTACCTATCAGCAGATGATGCTCGATATGCTCAAGAACGCTGCCAGTTCATCCGGGACTGGCAGTTCAAGAGATACCGGGAAAAGCGATGCGAAAGATGCCGAAGGTGCCGCCGGGTCCAGCAAGAACAAGACGGCTGATGAAGAAGACGATGCATCGGCCAAGTCGCGAGCGCCGGGCCAGGCCCGCTCTCGCGCCAGTCGCAAGAGTTGATCGAGCCCAGTAAATAAGCACGCGCCGGCGCCACGCTTGCAGTGGGTACCTTGCAAAAACAGGCAGATCAGACTATTATTTGTGCAGTGCAGCATTATGCCTGCTCATTTACTTGTGGGCTTACTTATGGAGAGTTTGACCATGCAGAACAAGATGCTTGAGAGCTTTAACGACCAGACCCGCCAGCTTTTTGAGCCGATGCGCAAGCTGAATTCCCTGATGTTGAACAACATGGAGCGCATGACTCAGTATCAGATGGAGTCAATGAGGCGCTACAGTCAGATGGGCACCGAGCGCATGCGCGAAGCCACGACTCAGCTCAGCAGCGAAGAGGGACTGAAGGAGTTCAGCAGCCGCCAGGCAGAGATGATGAATGAACTCTCGCAGCAGCTGATGGAAGATGCCAAGGCATTCTCGGAGATGAGCCAGGAGTTCAAGGCCGAGTTGGAAAAGCTGTTCGCCGAGCAGACCAAAATGGTCGAGCAGTTGGCCAAGACCGCGACTGACGGTGAAAGTGAAAGCAGTGAGAAGGAAAAAGCTGCGCCCAAGGCAAGCAGCAAATCTTCTCGCGGTGGCAGCAAGAAGAGCTGAATTCTTGCTGATCGCCACCCCGTGGCTCCTGGGGAGCCGCTGACTGGACCGCCATCCTCCTTGATAGGGGGGGTGGCAGTTTGTGCTATCTGGCGTTGGCATCTCAAGACCAGCGCCCCAGGAGGGTTCAATGCAGCAAAAGCTTGAAGCACCGACACAGGCCGAACTGGAAGCGTGGAACGCCCAGCTCCAGCAGATCGGCGAGGAGTACCGCGCCCTGATGAGCGATGCGCTGGAGCGCATGATGCCTCAAGGACTCAGCGGGGCGATCAATGAAGACATGCGCGACAAGCTGCGACTTGGCGCAGAGGCACTGATGAGCGATCCTGCGCTGCTATGGAAGGCCCAGACGCGGCTGCTGCAGGATCAAGTGCAGCTGTGGCAGCATGGCATGCGTGCCTTGGCGGGCGAAACAGTGGAACCATTGATCACTCCCCAGCGCGGCGATCGCCGTTTCAAGGACGAGGCCTGGACCAGCGAGCCAGCCTATACCTCGCTCATGCAGCAGTATCTGCTGTTCTCGCGCCTGGTGGATGAGATGGTCGAGGGTCTGGAAGGGCTCGAGCCGGATCAGCAGCGCAACCTGGAGTTCTATCTGCGCCAGGTGGTCAATGCCATGGCGCCGACCAATTTTCTTGCCACCAACCCTGAAGCCATGCGTCAGCTGGTGGAGAGTCGTGGGCAGAGCCTGGCCGACGGACTGGCCCATCTGCGTCGCGACCTGGAGAACTCTGCCGCCGGCGGGCTCAACGTCGCGATGACGGATCGCAGTGCCTTCGAGGTCGGTCGAAACGTGGCCGTGACCCCGGGATCGGTGGTCTATGAGAACGAACTGATTCAACTGATCCAGTATTCACCGGCCACCGAGCAGGTGTTCAAGACTCCGCTGCTGGTGGTGCCGCCCTGGATCAACAAGTACTACATTCTCGATCTGCGCGAAGACAACTCGCTGGTCAAGTGGCTGGTGGAACAGGGACACACCGTCTTCCTGATCTCCTGGCGCAACCCGGGGCCTGCCCAGGGCGACTTGACCTGGGCCGACTACATGCAGATGGGTCCCATCGATGCCATGGAAGCCATCGAGCAGGCCACCGGCGAAAAATCGGTCAATCTGATGAGCTACTGTGTCGGCGGTACTCTGGCTGCCTCGACCGTCGCTTATCTCACCAGTACCCGCCGCGGGCGCAAGGTGAAGTCCGTCACCTACATGACGACCCTGCAGGATTTCCGCGACCCGGGTGAGATTGGTGTACTGCTTTCGCCACCGGTGCTCGACTGGCTTGATGAAGAAATGAGCAAGACGGGCTATCTGGACGGTCGGGCCATGGCCTACTCCTTCAACCTGTTGCGCGAGAACGACCTGTTCTGGTCCTTCTACATCAACAACTATCTAAAAGGAGAGATGCCGGCGCCCTTCGACCTGCTGTACTGGAACACCGACAGCACCAACCTGGCGGGAAATGTCCACAGCTGGTATCTGCGCCACATGTATGTGGGTAACCGCCTGGTGGAGCCGGACGGTATCGAACTCGACGGAGTCAAGATCGACCTGCGCAAGATATCGACGCCCAGCTATTTCATCTCCACCAAGGAAGACCACATCGCCAAGTGGAACAGCACCTACTACGGGGCGCTGCTGCCCAAGGGGCCGGTGACCTTCGTGCTGGGCGGTTCTGGCCATATCGCCGGTATCGTCAACCCGCCGCACAGGAACAAGTACGGCTACTGGACCAATGACGAGCTGCCGGAAACCCATGAGCAATGGCTCGAGGGTGCCGAGGCCCACGAGGGCAGCTGGTGGCCGCACTGGCAGAACTGGATGACCAGCAATGGCTATGCCGATGCCGACCCCAAGAAGATGGTGGCGGCACGTCAGCCTGGCGATGGCGAGCTGGACATCATCGAACCGGCACCGGGACGCTATGTAAAAACGACCATCCCCGAGGTGATCGGCGAAACCCCGGCTTTGCCTAGCGATAAGCAATAAGCTGTAGGCTGTAAGTACAAAGCGCCCAGTCGATGAGTCGGCTGGGCGCTTCTTGATTTCCACCTTGGTGTTTTGGCTTACCCCTTACCCCCTATACCCCGCAGGCGCAGCCCGGGCAGCACCATCAGGCTTGCCAGCAGCCACACCGGCCAGCTGCCGGTACGCGAGAATGGCGTCAGTCCCTGCATGGGCTGGAATTCGCCGATCAGGGTGGCCATCTCGAACTGGGGCAGGCGTTTTACCACCCTGCCCTGGGCATCGATGAGGGCAGTCACGCCGTTGCTGGTGGCGCGTACCACGTCGCGGCCGTTTTCCAGCGCGCGCATGCGCGCCATCTGCAGGTGCTGCAGCGGACCGATGGAGGCGCCGAACCAAGTGTCGTTGGACAGGGTCAGGATCACCTCGCTGTGACGGGCCTGTTCGGCGACCAGGTCGGCATAGATGATTTCGTAGCAGATCGCATTGCCGATGCGCGTGCCGGCGGCGGTCATCACCGGCTGGTCGTTCTGGCCCGGGGTGATGGCCGGCATCGGCAGGTCGAAAAAGGCGATGGCACCGCGCAGCAGATTCTCCAGCGGCAGGTATTCACCAAACGGCACCAGATGGCGCTTGTCGTAGCCGCCTTCGGCGGCGCCCAAGCTGATCACGCTGTTGTAGATGCGCCCGCTCTCGCCACGCTTGAGAATGCCCGAAATCAAGCCTGCTCCCTCAGGCAGCAGCTGTGCGGCACGCTGGAACACCGGCCGCGCCTGATCCTCCAGCATCGGCAGGGCGGCCTCGGGCCAGATCACCAGCTCGACCGGCTCGCTCAGGTTGGCAGTCAGAGTCAAGTAGGTGCTGGCGGCAGTGCGCTGGCCCTCAGCGCTCCACTTGATGGCCTGATCGAGGTTACCCTGCAGCAGGGCGACGCGCACCGGCTCGCCGACCGGACGAGTCCAGGGGTTCGGTGCCAGCAGGGAAAACAACAGCGGCAATAGCCACAGTGCCGACAGCGGCAGGGCGGCCAGGTAACGACGCCGCAGCAGCGCCACACCCAGAGCGCCGCTCAGCGCGGTGATCAACGACAGCAGATAGACGCCGCCAATCGGCGTCCAGGCGGCCAGCGGGCCGTCCAGCTGGCCGCTGCCGAGCAGCAGCCAGGGAAAGCCGGTGAACAGCCAGGTGCGCAGCGCCTCGCCCAGGGTCCAGGCCCCGGCAAAGCTCAGCACCGATAGCCTGCGGCCAGTGAACCGGCGATAGAGCCACAGTGTCACGGCAAAGAACAGCGCCATGGCGGCGACAAACAGCGCGGTCAGCGCCAGCGCCAGCGGCATGCCGGTGTAGCCGTAGTCGTGTATCGAGACATAGACCCAGGAAGCGCCGGAGCCGAACAGGCCCAGACCATAGCACCAGCCCTTGAAGGCGGCCTGGCGGGGCGTCAGCCGGGTGAGGCCGGCATAGACGAGACCCGCGGCCACGGGGGCCAGCCACCACAGTCCGAAGGGCGCGGCGGACAGGGTGGTCAGCAGACCGGCCACCAGAGCAGCCAGGTAGCCGGCCAGCGGACGATGGATAAAGGAGGTCATGGGGTTCTCGGTAGATGACGATCAAGCTTAGCGAGCGGTGCTTGTCTCGGGCTGTTCGGCTTCGATCAGTCGAATGCGGCGGTTGTCGGCGTTGAGCACAGTGAAATGCCAGCCATCGATCTCGGTGTGTTCGCCGCGGCTGGGAAGATGGCCAAAGCTCTGCATCATCAGGCCGCCAACGGTATCGAATTCTTCGTCGGGGAAGTCGGTATTAAAGCGCTCGTTGAAGTCCTCGATCGGCGTCAGGGCGCGGATCGCATAGCGGCCTTCCCCAAGCGAGCGGATGTCCTCTTCATCATCGGCATCGTGCTCGTCTTCGATATCGCCGACGATTTCCTCGAGGATATCCTCGATGGTCACGATACCGGCGGTGCCGCCGTACTCATCCACCACGACGGCCATGTGGTTGTGGGTATCGCGAAACTCCTTAAGCAGGCTGTTGAGGCGCTTGGACTCGGGGACGAACATCGCCGGGCGCAGGGCATCCTGGAGCTGGAAGGGACGCGTATTGTTGCCTCCGCCCTGCAGCAGTGGCAGCAGGTCCTTGGCCAGCAGAATGCCCTTGATCTCATCGAGATTTTCGCCGATCACCGGATAGCGGGAGTGTCCCGTTTCGAGGATTACCGGCAGGTACTCCTCGAGCGGCTGGTCGAGGGCGATGGCGGTCACCTGAGAGCGGGGGATCAGCACTTCGCGGACCTGCTGGTCGCTGATATTGAAGGCGCCTTCGATGATGCTGATCGCATCCTGCTCAAGCTTCAGGCGGCTTCCTGCCTGGCGTAGAAACTCGAGCAGCTCGGCCCGGGAGTTGGGCTCATCGCTGTCGCTGGAAAGTGCGCTGAACAGCTTATCGAACCAGGACTTGCTGTTCTGGCTACTCGATCGATCTTCGCTCATGCGTTATTTCTCTTGTCCTCGATGTCGGAATCATGTTGCTCCGGGGGCGCCGGCTGGTAAGGGGCGGCGATACCCAGCTCGGCAAGGATAGCGCATTCGAGGGCTTCCATGATCTCGGCCTCGCCGTCCTCGACATGATCGTAACCCATCAGGTGCAGCGTGCCATGGATGACCATGTGCGCGTAGTGGTCCAGCAGCGTCTTGGCCTGCTGCTCGGCCTCGCGGCGTACCACCGGTGCGCAGATCACCAGATCCCCGAGCAGCGGCAGCGCCACCCCGGGCGGGCCTTCGAAGGGAAAGGACAGCACATTGGTGGCGCTGTCCTTGCCTCGATAGGTATGGTTCAGAGCGCGACTCTCGTCATCATCGACGAAGCGTACGGTGAGTTCATTACGATGTTCGTCGAGGTGGCGCGCCAGCACCGCCGCCACCCAGCGCTCCAGAGCGGCCTGCGTCGGCAGGTCCTTGGCGTCACTTGCCAACTGGCGGTCAACATGCACGGCGCTCAAGCGTCACGCTCCCTGTCGTTATCGCGGTATTGGCGGCGCGCCTCACGCTCCAGCTGGCGCTCCTCGCGGCGGGCGCGCTCCTGAACTTCCTGTTCGGCTTCGAAGACATCGTAGGCTTCGATGATGCGCTGCACCAAGGGGTGGCGTACTACATCCTTGGCCGAGAAGTGGGTCATGCCGATACCCTGGGTATCGCGCAGCACCTCCAGCACCTGAATCAGGCCGGAGCTCTGGCCTTTGGGCAGGTCGACCTGAGTGATGTCACCAGTGATCACCGCCGTGGAGCCGAAGCCGATACGGGTCAGGAACATCTTCATCTGCTCGCGAGTGGTGTTCTGGCTTTCGTCGAGAATGATGAAGGCGTTGTTCAGGGTGCGACCGCGCATGTAGGCCAGCGGGGCGATCTCGATGATCTGACGCTCGATCAGCTTGGCCACCTGTTCGAAGCCGATCATCTCGTAGAGAGCATCGTAGAGCGGGCGCAGGTAGGGGTCGATCTTCTGGGCCAGGTCGCCGGGCAGGAAACCGAGCTTCTCGCCGGCCTCGACGGCCGGACGCACCAGCAGAATGCGGCGTACCTGCTGCTGATTGAGCGCCTCGACGGCGGCCGCCACGGCCAGATAGGTCTTGCCGGTGCCGGCCGGACCGATGCCGAAGTTGATGTCGTGAGCACGCATGCTGTTGACGTAGGCCTGCTGATTGAGGCCGCGGGGCTTGATCAGCATTTTCGGGGTGCGCAGCAGTACCTCGCCCCGGTCGTGACCTTCCTCCTCTTCCAGCGCCTCGACACCCGACTCCTGGAGATACAGGTGCAGGGTCTCGGGACTGAGGTCGCTGGACTCGGTCTCGCGATACAGATGCTCGAGGATATTGGCAGCGGCCTTGACCCGGTGAGCAGGTCCCGCCAGCTGGAAGGCATTGCCACGATTGCGCAGGGTTACCCCCAGGCGCGCTTCGATCAACCGGAGGTGTTCGTCACGCTGTCCGCACAGGTTGGCCAGGCGGCGGGGATCATTGGGTTCTAGGTTGAGAGTGATAACGCGATTGACCGGAGTAGTTGACTGACTCAAGACAGACTGCCCATGGGTTGAGGTGTGATGACTTGCAGCTTACTGCCCCGGCCGGTGCCGGGGCAACGTGCAGAACCTGCAGCAGGAACGCAAGCGGCTCAGAAGCGCTCGGGAGAGGCCAGCTCAGCGCGCAGCGAGTTGGGGAAGGCCTCGCTGATCACCACATCGACAAAGTGGCCGATCAGCTCGGTGGGGTTGGCGGCGCGGAAATTGACCACGCGGTTGTTCTCGGTGCGACCCGACAGCTGCCCCGGGTCCCTGGGCGAGAAGCCGGTGACCAGGATGCGCTGGGTCGAGCCTACCATGCGCCGGCTGATCTGGGCGGTCTGCTGGATGATGCGCGCCTGCAGAATCGCCAGGCGCTGCTTCTTGACCGCCTCTGGGGTGTCGTCCTCGAGCTCGGCGGCCGGGGTGCCCGGGCGCGGCGAATAGACAAAGCTGAAGGAGTGGTCAAAGCCGATGCGATGGATCAGGTCCATGGTGGCTTCGAAATCCTCCTCGGTCTCGCCGGGGAAGCCGATGATGAAGTCCGAGGAGAAGCTGATGTCCGGGCGGTTGGCGCGAATGCGCTCCATCTTGTCGATATATTCCTCGACGCTGTGGCCGCGCTTCATGGCGCTCAGGATACGATTGGAACCCGACTGCACCGGCAGGTGCAGGTGGCTGACCAGCTCGGGAATGTCCAGATAGGCCTCGATCAGACTGTCGGTGAACTCCACCGGATGCGAGGTGGTGAAGCGCACCCGGTCGATGCCATCCACCGCCGCCACGCAGCCGATCAGCTCGGCCAGATCGATCTCGTCGCCGAGCATGTTCTCGCCGCGGTAGGCGTTGACGTTCTGGCCCAGCAGGTTGATCTCGCGCACGCCCTGGTCGGCCAGGTGGATCACTTCGTCCATGACCTTCTCGAAGGGCCGCGAGACTTCCTCGCCGCGGGTATAGGGCACCACGCAGAAAGTGCAGTACTTCGAGCAGCCCTCCATGATCGACACGAACGCCGTGGCGCCGTCGGAGCTAGGCTTGGGCAGGTGATCGAACTTCTCGATCTCGGGGAAGGTCACGTCGACCACGGAAATCTGGTTGGTGCGGCTCGCATCCAGCATGGTCGGCACGCGGTGCAGGGTCTGGGGGCCGAACACCATGTCCACATGAGGGGCGCGCTTGCGCAGCGCCTCGCCTTCCTGACTGGCCACGCAGCCGCCGACGCCGATCACCAGGTCGGGGTTGGCGGCCTTGAGCTTCTTCCAGCGGCCAAGCTGGTGGAACACCTTTTCCTGTGCCTTTTCGCGGATCGAACAGGTGTTGAGCAGGATCACATCGGCTTCCTGCTCATCGTCGGTGAGTTCCAGCTGATGGGATTCGCCGAGCAGGTCCGCCATGCGCGCGGAGTCGTACTCGTTCATCTGGCAGCCGTGCGTCTTGATGAAGAGTTTCTTCGTCATATCGTTGTCACAAGAACCGGATCGTGGCCGCGGGCCCGACGGGTTGCACCAAAGGTAAGTGAGTAAGTTTGCTTGATAGATACGGAGGCTGTACTCCTCCGCTGACAAGGCCTGACATTATACGCGGGGCCTGTGTCCGGGGCCAGCTTGGGGGCAGAGCCTGTAAAGGGTGTGATACGCTTGGCGCCACACAGCAAACCGAGCTGGTCAATGCTTGAGCAACTCGAGCAAAGGACGCTGACATGCAGGTCTGTGAGTGGTTTCCCAAGGGTTTTCCTGATGCTTATCCACAGAAGCTGTGGGTAACCGCCAGAGACAGAGACCTTGATATCCGAGCGTGGCAAGCGCCCGTTTACCACGGTCTGGATGCGCACGGATGCGCCGAGCATGAGACACGCCGTACAGTATCCGCTTTATGCAATGAGCGCCTTGGATAGTCAGGAAAATACCAGGACAACGGGATGACGACGCAACACATCAGAACAATCGGGCTGGGAGCGCTGACGCTGGCCCTGGCAATGCCTCTGCAGGCCCAGCAGGACAGCGCGAACCAGCGCTGGGTATCCGACAATATCACCACCTTCGTGCGCAGTGGTCCCACCGACGGCTATCGTATTGTCGGCAGCCTGTCCGCGGGGGCGCCGGTCAGCGTGCTGGAAACCGAGGGCAGCTACACTCAGGTGCGCAGCGAGAGCGGTGACGTGGTCTGGGTGCCCAGCAGCGACCTGCAGGAAAATCCCAGCGCCCAGGCCCGGCTGCCAGAGCTGGAAGCGCGCGTCGAGACGCTTTCCAGCGAGCTCTCTGGCATTAACGGAACCTGGGAGAGCCGTCTCGCCTCATTGAACGAAACCCTGGAGGTTCGCGAGAAGCGGATCGCTCAGTTGGAGAGCCAGAACCATGATCTGGCCGCCGAGGCAGAGGCGTCGCGTGCGAGTCTGGGTAAGCTGGAAGCTCGCCTGAATACTCAGGAAGAGGATCTGCTGATGCGCTATTTCATGTATGGCGGAGGAGTGGCGGGTGCCGGTCTGCTGCTGGGCTTGATCGTGCCGTACCTGCCACGGGGCCGTCGCCGTCGTCGCGAGAACTGGTTCTGATGCCATGAGCGAGGAGTGGTTCACACGCTGGAAAGAAGGGCGCATCGGTTTTCATCGTGATAGCGTGCATCCCGCTCTGGAGCGCTACTGGTCGGCCATGGAGGTGTCACCGGCCAACCGGGTGCTGGTTCCGCTGTGTGGCAAGAGCCTGGATATGCGCTGGCTGGCCGAGCAGGGCTATCCGGTGCTGGGTATCGAGCTCGCGCCTCAGGCCATTGAGCAGTTTCTGGCCGAAGGCCCGGGCGTGGTCTCCCGCTATCGCCACAACAGCTTTGCCATCAGCCGACAAGGTAGCGTAGAGCTATGGTGCGGCGATATCTTTCATTTCCATATTCGCGAGGCGGCGGAAGTCGGCGCCTTCTATGACCGTGGTGCCCTGGTTGCACTGCCCCAGGCCACTCGCCAGCGCTATGCCTTCCACCTGGCCCAGCTGCTGCCGCCCGGCGCCAAGGGACTGCTGGTAGGGTTGACTCGTGCGCCGGGAGACCACGGCGGACCGCCTTACACGGTAAGTCACGATGAAGTCGAACGCCTGTTCGCCCCCAACTTTCGGCTCGAGCACCTCGAGGATGGCGACGTGGAGCCTGGCAGCGGCTTTCGTGAACATGTCTGGTCGATGGTGCGGCGCGGTCCGCGGATGCAGCCTGGATTTGGCGCCGGCGGCCAGGCCGCTGAAAAGCGTCAGCTCACACAATGACTCGAATGCCAGGCAGCGAAACGATGAAACTTCTTGTCCTGTTGGTGCTGCTGCTGATCAGCCCCTGGCTAGGTGCGAATGACGCCCATATGCTTGAGGGGCGCCTCTGGTCAGTGCAAGAACAGCGCTTTGTCAGCCGTGAAGAGCTGTTCGAGCAGTTGCCGCCGGGGGGGTGGCTGCTGCTGGGCGAGCAGCACGACCATCCCGAGCATCATCGCATTCAAGACCGCTGGATCTCGGCGCTGGCCGAACGTCAATCGCTGGGCAGCGTGGCGCTGGAGATGGCCACCCACGACCAGCAGCCCCGTTTTGACAGCGCACTGGGCAAGGGCAATGCCGTCACGCCCGAGGAGCTGGATTGGAATCCGCGCTGGCCCTGGTCGCTCTACGGCGAGGTGGTCGCCACGGCCCTGGATAGGGCCGTGGCCGTGGCCGCCGCGGATCTGCCCCCTGAGGAGCAGCGACAGGCCTACCGTGAAGGGGCCCCTCAGGGGGAGCTGGAAGGCGCCCATGCCGCGCTTATGCGCGAGCTGCTCTACGAGGGCCACTGCGGGCAGCTGCCGCGCGAGTCGCTGGATGACATGCGTCAGGTGCAGCTGGCGCGTGATCAGCAGATGGCGGCCACTCTCGAGCGCTACGCCATGGCCGGGCGCACCGGTGTCATGCTTACCGGCGGCATTCATGCGCGCCTTGATCTGGGTATTCCACGCTGGCTGAGCCTGCCCAATGTCAGTGTGCTGATGGTGATGGCCGATGGCGATCACGAACCGAGCAGCTATCTGCCCGACAGCCTGCCTGGTCGCCGCGCAGCCGATTACCTGCTGTTCACCTCGGCACTGGAAGACAAGGACTACTGCGCCGGCCTCAGGGAAAAGAAAGACTAGGCTTTGTCTGAAACGGTCTAGCGAGCCAGCAGCTGCGCCAGCTCGGGATCGCTGAAGGCACGATTCAAGGCGTCGGCCAGCAGCGTCTCGATCATCGTCAAATTACTTTCCTTGCTTGGCCTCACGCCGACCGCATAGCTCTGATTGCGAGTGGCAGTGTAGGTGCCGGTATAGGTGGTGCCGGCGTTGACAGCCTCGGCCACCAGTACCGCCTGGATTCTTGCTTCATCGACCAGCGCGCGGCTGCGGCCTCGGTCATAGCCAAGCTTGGTCAGGGTCAGCGTCAGGCGAGGGCTGCCAGCCTGGCCGGTTGCGCTCGGCGTGAAGCCCATGTCGCTCACGGCGCGCTCGGCTTCTGCCTGCAGGGCGGCACTCAGCTGCTTGGGGTCGACGATGATGGTCGAGGTCGACATGGCGCTGCCGGTGCGGGTACCGATGACTTCGCCCTGGCGCTCATCCACTGCGGTGACGATGACCGTCTGGCCCTGGCCTGCCAGCGGCACGGAAGCCGTGCGCTTGGGCGCGGGCTGCAGATAATGGGGGCTGGCACAGCCGCTGATGATCAGCGTGATGGCAAGCCAAGCCAGCAGGGCTAAACGTCGCACCGCCATGGGGTTCTCCTCGTTGTACAGGTGTTGTGTCCGCAGAGGATCGTAGCAGCGGGCCATGTGCCTGTCTTGTCTTCTATGCGCCGTGGCAGGGCTATCGCAGTTAGCCTTTCCTCGGTGCTGAGCCGTCGACAGGTCTGCGAGGGGCGCTGTGAATCCGTCTGCCGATCAGGCGCTGAGGCGCAGCTCGGTGGGAGGCGCCAGGCGCTGGCCGTCCGCACCGAAACGGTGCCACTGCAGCGGTTTGACATACAGGCGCTGTCCGCGCCGCGGAGACAGTGCTTCCACGTCGCTATGACGGGCGCTGACCAGCCAGGGTTCCGGCATCCAGTCGGCGCTCAGCTCGACACGCAAATCCGCGCCGATCGGTGCCACGGCGGTCACCGTGACCGGTAGGTGGGCGTCGGCCGTGGGCGTGCGACTCAGCGTCAGGTCGTGGGGGCGCATCAGCAGCGTCTGGCGGCCTTCCGGCAGGGCTGACTTGAGTCTTGCATCGCCACAGGTCAGCACGCCGCCGCGCACCTGACCCTCCAGGGTGTTCACGTCGCCGAGAAATTCGAACACGAAGCGATTGGCCGGTGCGCGATACAGCGCCTCGGGGGTATCCACCTGTTCGATACGGCCGTCGCTCATCACCACCACGCGGTCGGACAGCTCAAGGGCTTCTTCCTGATCGTGGGTCACGAACACGCTGGTGAAGTTCAGCTCATCATGCAGATGGCGCAGCCAGCGGCGCAGCTCCTGGCGCACCTTGGCATCCAGCGCGCCGAACGGCTCGTCGAGCAGCAGCACATCGGGGCGCAGGGCCAGCGCCCGGGCCAGCGCGATACGCTGCTGCTGGCCGCCGGAGAGCTGAGCCGGATAGCGTTCGGCCAGGTGTTCGAGCTGCACCATCTCCAGCAGCTGATACACCCGGCTGCGGATATCTGCGCTGGAAGGGCGCGACTTGCGCGGCATCACCGTCAGGCCGAAGGCCACGTTGTCGGCCACTGTCATGTGGCGAAACAGCGCGTAGTGCTGAAACACGAAGCCGATGCGCCGGTCGCGCACGTGCACCCGGGTGACGTCGCGCTCACCGAAGTGGATGCGCGCCGCCGGGTGCGGATCGGCGTTCTCGAGCCCGGCAATGATGCGCAGCAGCGTCGTCTTGCCCGAGCCGGAAGGACCGAGCAGGCCGATCAGCTCGCCGTCGTGGATGTCCAGGTCGATCGGCGACAGGGCACAGGAGCGACCGAAGTGTTTCTGGATATTCTCGATACGAATGCTCATGACAAGCTCTCCCGACGCGCAGTGCGCCATTCCAGGCCGGCCTTGGCGGCCAGTGTAAGCAGGGCAATCAGGGCCAGCAGGGCGGCACAGGCGAAGGCGCCTGCGGTGTTGTAGTCCTGATACAGCAGTTCGACGTGCAGCGGCAGAGTGTTGGTCTGACCGCGGATGGCGCCTGACACCACGGAGACCGCGCCAAACTCGCCCACCGCCCGGGCGTTGGTCAGAATCACCCCGTAGAGCAGCGCCCAGCGGATGTTGGGCAGCGTGACCCGGCGAAATAGGGTGAAGCCCGAGGCACCCAGCGTCACCGCGGCTTCCTCGTCCCGCGATCCCTGGGCCTGCATCAGTGGGATCAGCTCCCGGGCCACGAACGGGCAGGTGACAAAGATCGTCACCATCAGGATGCCGGGCCAGGCAAACATCAGCTGGATGTCGTGGCCGTCGAGCCAGCTGCCGATCCAGCCGTTGCGGCCATACAGCAGCAGATACACCAGCCCGGCTACTACCGGCGAGATCGCAAAGGGGATATCGATCAGCGTCTGCAGCAGGCGCCGGCCAGGAAAGCTGAAGCGGGTCACCAGCCAGGCCAGCATCACGCCGAACACCAGGTTGACGGGAATGGTCAGCACGGTGATGAACAGCGTCAGGCTGATGGCCGACAGGGTGTAGGTGTCGGTCACGTTGGCCACGAAAATGCCCAGCCCCTTGGCGAAGGCCTGGCTGAAGATGGCGACCAGCGGCAGCAGCAGAAACAGCGCGGCAAGCGCCACTGCGCTACCGATCAGTACCCTGCGCAGGGTTGGGGAGTCGCCGATGCGTTGCATTAGCCGTTGCCTCCATGCAGGCGGCGAATGAAGCGCCCCTGCCACAGATTGATGACCAGCAGTAGCCCCAGAGACGTCGCCAGTACCACCGAGGCGATGGCCGAGGCGCCGGCGTAGTCGTATTCCTGCAGCTTGACGAAGATCATCAGCGAGGTGATTTCGGTCTCGAAGGGCATGTTGCCGGCAATGAAGATCACCGCGCCGAACTCGCCCAGCGAGCGCACGAAGGCCAGGCCGGTACCGGTCACCAGCGCCGGCCACAGGTGTGGCAGGATCACGCGGCGAAAGGCCACGCCGTCCCGGGCGCCCAGGGTCATGGCGGCTTCATCCACCTCGGCGGGCAGGTCTTCGAGAATCGGCTGCACCGTGCGCACCACAAAAGGAATGCTGGTGAAGGCCATGGCCAGCGCAATGCCGAGCCAGGTGTAGGACACCTCGACGCCCAGCGGTGCCAGCAGCTTGCCCATCCAGCCGTTGCTGGAATACAGCGTGGCCAGGGTGATGCCGGCCACCGCGGTGGGCAGCGCAAAGGGCAGGTCCATCAGCGCATCAAGCAGGCGCTTGCCGGGAAACTCGTAGCGTACCAGCACCCAGGCCAGCAGCAGGCCGAAGGCGGCATTGACCAGCGCCGCCGCCGCCGCTGCACCCATGGTGGTCAGGTAGCTGGCCACCACTCTGGGCTCGCTGATTACGCTCCAGTACTCGGCCAGCGACAGTTCGGAGAGCTGGCCTACCAGGCCGGTCATGGGGAGCAGCAGCACCAGCGAGACGAAGGTCAGGCTGATGCCCAGCGACAGGCCAAATCCCGGCAGCACCCGCATGGGGCGCGCCGGAATGAAGGAGAGGGCAGATGCGCTCATGGAATCGCTCGTCCGAACTCAGCGACGCTGCAGCTGGTCGAGCTGACCGCCGCTGGCGAAGTGGGTTTCCATGGCCTGATCCCAGCCGCCGAATACGTCTTCAACCTTGAACAGCTCGGTATCCGGGAACTGGTCGGCGAATTCCTCGACCACGGCTTCGTTGTTTACCCGGTAGTTGAAGCCGGCCAGCAGGCGCTGGGCCTCTTCGCTGTAGAGGAAATCCAGGTATTCGCGGGCCAGGTCCAGATTGTCGTTGCGCTCGGCGTTTTCCTCGACGACTGCCACCGGGAATTCAGCAAGGATACTGACCGGTGGTACCACAACCTCGTAATCGTCGCTGCCGTACTCGCCACGAATGTTGTTGACCTCGGATTCGAAGCTGATCAGCACATCGCCAATGCCGCGCTCGATGAAGCTGGTGGTGGCGCCGCGGCCGCCGGTGTCGAACACCTTCACGTTGCCCAGGAAGTCGCGCATGAAGGTCTGCACCTGCTCCTCGTCGCCGTCGAACTGCTGTTCGGCAGCGCCCCAGGCGGCCAGATAGGTGTAGCGGCCGTTGCCGGAGGTCTTGGGGTTAGGGAACACCAGCTCGACACCCTCGGCGGCCAGGTCGTCCCAGCTCTGGATGTCCTTGGGGTTGCCCTTGCGCACCAGAAAGGCGGTGGTGGAGTAGTAGGGCGAGGCGTTGTTGGGCAGCTGTTGCTGCCAGTCTTCGGCGACCAGACCTTCATCAGCCAGCACCTGCACATCGGTGACCTGGTTGTAGGTCACCACGTCGGCGCGCAGACCCTGCAAGATGGCGCGTGCCTGGGCGGAGGAGCCGCCGTGGGACTGCTGGATGGTCAGAGTGTCGCCCTCGTTCTGCGCTTCCCACTGCGCCTTGAACAGCGGATTGACCTCGGCGAACAGTTCGCGGGCAATATCGTAGGATGAATTGAGCAGCTCGCGATCTTCCGCCATGGCCGGTGACGCCATGCCGATACCCAGTCCGAGAGCGATGGCCAGGGTGGGGAGTGAGCGATAAAAAGGCAGCGTCGGTGACATGGGAACCTCAGGCAGAGAATGAATCGATGAGCCTAAGGTACCAGCTAAATAGGGTATTGATGATGTGTTTTTTATTCTATTTTGGAATATGTGTATTGAGAGGCAGATCGTGCCCTGCGCTGTCAAGCAACAGGTGCTGAATGGCAGGGCGCGATCCGTTAGCTATCGATTGCTTAAAGGTTTTGACGTTAGAGCCCGATAGCCGAGGACGTGGAGCGGCGCGGGTCGGCGCCGCCATAGAACATGCCGTCATCAATCACGATGGACTGAGCGGCACCCATGGCCTCCTGCTGGCTGATGGTGTGGCCGCGCTGCTCAAGCATGCCCAGGGTGTCTGGACTGAAGCCCGCTTCGACGCGGATCTCGTCAGGCAGCCACTGGTGGTGCATGCGCGGTGCGCTGACCGCCGACTGGATGTTCATGTCGTGGTCGATGACGTTCATCAGCACCTGCAGCGTGGTGGTGATGATGCGCGAACCGCCGGGGCTGCCGGTGATCAGAAAGTTCTTGCCGTCTTTCTTGACAATGGTCGGCGTCATTGAGGACAGCATGCGCTTGCCGGGCTCGACCTTGTTGGCTTCGCCGCCGATCAGGCCGTAGGCGTTGGGTACGCCAGGCTTGGCAGAGAAGTCATCCATCTCGTTGTTGAGCAGAAAGCCCGCGCCTTCCACCACGATGCCCGAGCCGTAGCTGAAGTTGATGGTGTAAGTATTGGAGACCGCCAGTCCGTTGCCATCGACGATCGAGAAGTGGGTGGTCTCGTTGGATTCATAGGGCGACGGGTTGCCCGGACCAATGCTGGCGCTGGGCGTGGCCTGGTCCATGGCGATCTGAGCGCGCAGCTCGTCGGCATAGGCCTTGGAGGTAATGCCATCCAGCGGCACCTTGACGAAGTCGGTGTCACCCAGATATTCGGAACGATCCGCATAGGCGCGCTTCATGGCTTCGGCCATGACGTGCATGGTGTCGGCGGCGCCGAAGCCCATGTCGGCAATCGGGTAGTCCTCGAGAATATTGAGCATCTGCACGATATGGGCACCGCCGGAGGAGGGCGGGCTCATGGCATAGATGTCATAGCCGCGATAGTTGCCGTGGCTGGGCTCGCGAATGACCGGCTCATAGCCGGCCAGGTCTTCCAGAGTCATCAGACCATCGTGCTTTTCCATTTCGGCAACCAACAGGCGGGCCGTCTCGCCTTCATAGAACTCGCTGGCGCCCTGTTCGGCAATGCGCCTGAGCGTTGCGGCCAGTTCAGGCTGGCGGAAGATCTCGCCCACCTGGTAGGACGAGCCGTCCTCCTTGAAGAAGGTGGCCATGCTGGACTCCCAGGGTTCGAAGCGCTCGCGGGTGTCCTCCAGGCCCTTGACGAAGCGCGGCGGCACGGAGAAGCCCTCTTCGGCTAGGCGAATTGCCGGTGCCAATGCCTCGGCCAGGCTCAGGGTGCCGTACTCCTCCAGTGCCAGGGCGAGGCCGGCCACGGTGCCCGGCACGCCAGCGGCCAGGTGCGTATAGCGTGAACGCTCGGTGACGGCATCGCCATTCTCGTCCTGAAACATGGTCTCGGTGGCGGATGTCGGGGCGGTCTCGCGGTAGTCGATGGCGATGACGTCGCCGCTGTCTTCATCGGAGATCAGCATGAAGCCGCCGCCGCCAATGTTGCCCGAGCGAGGCTGGGTCACCGCCAGGGCAAAGCCCGCGGTGACGGCGGCATCCACGGCGTTGCCGCCCTTGGCCAGCACGTCGCGAGACACCTCCGAGGCCAGGAAGTGGCTGGTGGAGACCATGCCGTGGGCGCTTTCCTGGGGGTGAAAACGCTCGCCTTCCAGAATGGCCTGCTGAGCCATGACCAGCGGCGAGAGCAGCAGAGTGCCGGCTAACAGCCCGACAGATAGTCCTGAAGACAGCCCCTTTAAGACATGAGCGCGGGGGGGAACCATGAGGCGAGCGACAGTATGGTATTGAGCCATGGGCCTTTCCTTTCTGTAATTGAGTCGTTGTGAGTGACGGCAGCAAGTCTTGCTGCCATCACTATCGTGCGGCGAAGGTGGATTGCGCAAGTTTCACCAGCCATGAACCGCGAGCTGCTAAAATGCCCGTTTTGGCTCAGCGACTGACAGGAACCGTCCCGCCATGACCGATTCACGACCCGACTATCGGCTCGCGCCTTCCATTCTCTCGGCCAATTTCGCCCGCCTGGGCGAGGAAGTGGACGATGTGCTCGCCTCAGGGGCGGATATCGTTCACTTCGATGTGATGGACAACCACTACGTGCCGAACCTGACCATCGGCCCCATGGTCTGCGAAGCGCTGCGCAAGCACGGCGTGACCGCGCCCATTGATGTGCATCTGATGGTGCGTCCGGTGGACCGGCTGATTGGCGACTTCATCGATGCCGGCGCCAGCTATATCACCTTCCATCCCGAAGCGTCCGATCATATCGACCGCTCGCTGCAGCTGATTCGCGACGGCGGCTGCCAGGCCGGCCTGGTATTCAATCCGGCCACGCCGCTCTCTTATCTCGACTACGTGATGGACAAGGTCGACATGATTCTGCTGATGAGCGTCAATCCCGGCTTTGGCGGGCAGTCGTTCATTCCGGCAACCCTGGACAAGCTGCGCGAGGTGCGCCGGCGGATCACCGCCAGCGGGTGCGACATTCGCCTGGAGGTCGATGGCGGCGTGAAGGTGGACAACATCGCCGAGATCGCCGCTGCCGGAGCGGATACCTTCGTTGCCGGCTCGGCGGTATTCAAGGCGCGCAATGAGGCCGACCCGCACCGCTACGATGGCGTGATCGGCGCCTTCCGCGAACAGTTGGCCGCGTTGCCTTGAGCCAGCTCTCGGAGGTTGCCTGGCACCTCTATCTGATCGAGACCGCTTCCGGAGCGCTGTATACCGGCATTACCACCGATGTGCAGCGTCGCCTGGCCGAGCACTGTGCCGGTCGCGGTGCCAAGGCGCTGCGCGGCAAGGGACCGCTTTCACTGGTACACCACGAGGCAGTGGGGACCCGCAGCGAGGCGCTCAGGCTCGAGGCGGCCATCAAGCGCCTGCCGGCCATGGGCAAGCGTCGCTGGCTTGCATCTCGCGGCGTTTGAGGTCATAACGGCCGGGCCCTTCTTTCCCGCATGCCAACAGGAAACCGCCGATGCATCCACTGCTTGATGATGTGCAACTGGTCGCCTTTGACCTCGACGGCACCCTGGTCGACTCCGTGCCGGATATGGCCATGGCGGTGGATGCCGCCATGCGACAACTGGGGTTGCCGGAACCGGGCGCTGCTCGGGTGCGTCACTGGGTAGGCAACGGTGCCAGGGTGCTGATGCAGCGCGCCCTGGTGGAGGCAATCGGTCAGGCTGGCAGCCTTGCGCGGCTGGATGAGGCGCATGCTGCGTTTCTCGACCACTACGGGCGTGCGCCCTGCGAGCATACGCGCCTGTACGAGGGTGCCAGAGAGGCGCTGGATGGCTTGCGCGCGGCGGGTCTGACGCTGGTGTTGATCACCAACAAGCCGGAGGCCTTCATCGCGCCTCTGCTCGAGCACTTTGGTTTGCACGAGCACTTTGCACTGTGCCTGGGCGGTGACAGCCTGGCCAAGTGCAAGCCGGACCCCATGCCGCTGCTGCATGCGGCCGAGACCTTCGGCATTGTACCGTCGCGCTGTGTGATGATTGGTGACTCTCGCCACGACGTGGCGGCTGGCAAGGCCGCAGGTTTTCGTACCCTGGTGGTGCCCTATGGCTATAACCACGGCGAGCCGGTGCGGCTCAGCGGCCCCGATGGCACCCTTGAATCGCTGGCGCAGCTCGTTTAGCTTAAGCCGATTCAATATGGCGAGGCTACCGACGCATCATGATGACTCCCGAACGCTTTGAGCGGCTGGCCGAGGCCGGCTATAACCGCATTCCAGTGACCCGGGAGGTGCTGGCGGATCTTGATACGCCGCTATCGACCTATCTGAAACTTGCCGACGCTCCCTGGACCTTCCTGCTTGAGTCGGTGCAGGGTGGGGAGAAGTGGGGACGCTACTCGATCATCGGGCTGCCCAGTCGCGAGCGTATCGAAGTGTACGGCCTCGAGGTGCATCATCTGGTCGATGACGAAGTCGTCGGGGCGGCGAGCGTCGAGGACCCGCTGAGCTGGATCGAAGACTTTCAGGCTCGCTTCAAGGTGCCAAGGCTCGACGACCAGCCGCGTTTTGACGGCGGCCTGGTGGGCTATTTTGGCTACGATACCATCCGCTATATCGAGCCGCGGCTGCGTGATTCCGATGCGCAAGCCAAGCCCGACCCCATCGGCGTGCCGGACATCCTGCTGATGGTCTGCGACGAGCTGGTGGTGTTCGATAACCTCTCCGGGCGCCTGACGCTGTGGACCCATGCCGATCCTGCGGACGAAGCCGCGTTCGAGCGGGCGATTCAGCGGCTCGAGCGTCTGGAGGTTCGTCTGCGCAGCGCGACCATCAACGCCAGCAGTCCTGGCGGTGGCGGTGCCAGCGTGGAGGAGGGGGATTTCACTTCGGGCTTCACCGAGGAGGGCTTCAAGGCCGCGGTGGAGACCATCAAGGAGTATGTGCTGGCCGGCGATGTCATGCAGTGCGTGCCGTCCCAGCGCATGTCGATTCCCTATCAGGCCCCGCCGCTGGATCTCTATCGTGCACTGCGCAGCCTCAACCCTTCGCCCTACATGTTCTTCCTCAATCTCGGCGACCATCAGGTCGCCGGTTCTTCGCCGGAGATCCTGACGCGCCTCGAGGACGGCGAGGTGACCCTGCGGCCGATCGCCGGCACCCGGGTGCGCGGAAGCACCGAGCAGGAAGATCAGGCGCTAGAAGACGAGCTGCTGGCAGACCCCAAGGAAATCGCCGAACATCTAATGCTGATCGACCTGGGACGCAATGACCTGGGACGCATCTGTGAAACCGGTTCGGTGGAAGTCACCGACCGGATGGCGGTAGAGCGTTATTCCCACGTCATGCATATCGTGTCCAACGTGACCGGCAGGCTCAAGCCCGGGCTCTCGGCGATGGATGCGCTGCGCGCCACCTTTCCGGCGGGTACGCTTTCCGGCGCCCCCAAGATTCGCGCGCTGGAGATCATCGACGAGCTGGAGCCGGTCAAGCGTGGCATCTATTCCGGCGCCGTGGGCTATCTGTCCTGGCACGGCAACATGGACACCGCCATCGCCATTCGTACCGCGGTGATCAAGGACGGCCAACTGCACGTGCAGGCGGGGGCGGGCATCGTTGCCGACTCGGTGCCGGAGCTGGAGTGGCAGGAAACCCTGAACAAGGGCCGGGCGGTGTTCCGCGCCGTGGCCATGGCCGAGCGCGGCCTGGATAACCTCGAGCCGTAGCGACTCAGTGATAGCCCACTGCTTGAGCTAGTACGCCGCCTTGGATGGGCGGCGCTTTTGTAGGTGCTGTATCTGCTTCGGTGCTCATGCCGCCTCATGCGCTTGCCTCGACCAGACGTTCAGGAAGATCAAGGAGCTTTCTTAAAGCAGCATCTATAATGCTTCTAAAGTGTTGGGCGGGGTCTCCCGCCGATAGCCAGGACCCGGACGGTGCCGGTCATCCTGATCGTGTTGACCGTCTGGCCCTTAATCTCGAGAGGTGAACGCCATGACGATACACAAAGCCTTCACGATATTCGCGACAAGTCTGGTCTTGCTGTTCAGCGGTGCGGCTCTTGCTCAATCCGACAGTGATGAAAAGACGGCCAACTGGTTCGGTGGGCCGATCTACGACGGTGAGCCGGCGCTGGAAGTAACCGCAGCGCTGGTCGAGGCTGGTGGAGGTGCCGACAATTTCTCCTTTTCCGATGCGTTGGTATCAATGCTCGGCCAGCAGACTGTGGATGATGAGGTCGCCAAGCTCACCGAGCAGTACGGCGAGGAGAGCGTGGGTGAGTTCGTCGAAGGAATGACGTTTGCTGTCAAGGCGGGACTCAAGCGCGCCACCGAGGCCGGTGTCGAGCTGCCTTCCGCACCGGCAGAGCTGACGGGTACCAAACTGGCCGAAACGCTGGTGACCGCAGGCACTGCGGATGACGGCACCTGGTGGGCGGGCTATCTTTTCGACAAGGTCCTGTCACACGGCATCCATAATCAGGTGATGGCCGACATCGAAGCCGAGCACGGCCGCGCCTATGACGAGAATATCCATAAACTCCTCAATCAGGCGATGTTCGATGTTGCTCAGGCGCTGGGTCATGATGAGGTCAAGCTGGCGCCTCTACACTAGAGCGGTTGGCTTGAACTGACGGCATGGGTCGATGAACCGGTCCATGCCTTGCGGCGGCGGGTACGGCGACGTGACCAGAGCAGCAGAGCAGACGCAAGAGCCTCGTGGTCTCCGGTTATAAAATCTGAAGCTGGCACAAGCGAACTGGCACATACAAGGAGCAAACCATGTCGACGAAATACAAGGTTGGCGATCATGTGTCCTGGAACTCGGAAGCGGGGCGGGTCAGCGGCAAGATCACCAAGGTGCACACCAAGGACTTCAAGTACAAGGGCCACCAGCGCCGCGCTTCCGACGACGAGCCGCAATACGAGATCCAAAGCGACAAGACGGACCATATTGCAGCCCACAAGGAGGATGCGCTGACGAAGATAAACTAAAGGCCCATCTCCGCTTTTTCATGACGATAAGGCAAGACAATGACCTATCCGACCGGACACACGCTGCCTGAACTCGAACGCAACCTCATGGCCGTAAAGCAGCGTATCGCCGCGGCCTGCCGTGGTGCGGGTCGCGATCCTGATGCGGTGCGCCTGCTGCCGGTGAGCAAGACCGTGGATGAAGCGCATCTGCGGCTGGCCTACCAGGCGGGCTGTCGCGAGCTCGGTGAAAACAAGGTGCAGGAGGCTCAGCGCAAGGCCGAGGCTCTGGCCGATCTCACCGACCTGCGCTGGTCGGTGATCGGGCATCTGCAGACCAACAAGGCCAAGCAGGTAGCACGCTTCGCCAGTGAGTTTCAGGCTCTCGACAGCCTGCGCCTGGCGGAGGCGCTGGAGCGGCGACTTGAGATTGAAGATCGTACGCTGGACGTGCTGGTTCAGGTCAATACCTCGAACGAAGCCAGCAAGTTCGGGCTGGCACCGGACGATGTTGCCGCTTTCGTTCATGAGCTGCCGGCTTTTTCACGTCTGCGGGTAAAGGGGCTCATGACCCTGGCGGTCTTTTCTCCCGATCCGAATCGTGTCCGGCCCTGTTTCATTCGGCTGCGCCAGCTGCGTGATCACTTGCGCGAGCAGCTGCCCGAGGGCATCGACATGGAATCGCTGTCCATGGGCATGTCCGGCGACTTCGAGCTGGCGATTGAGGAAGGTGCGACGGTGGTGCGCGTGGGACAGGCGATTTTCGGCCCGCGCCCTCTGCCAGACAGCTATTATTGGCCGGGCGCCGATGCAGGCACGAGTGCGGGTAAGTGAAGTGTTCTATCAAACTATCGCATGGTTGCGCTGCCGTGTGGCTGGATACTGGTATAGGCTGAACGGGCACAGGGAAGTTCACGGGATACAAGCGGAGTGTCCCCACCTGCAGGGATATGCTTTCAGCCTTTACTTGACGTCACTGAGTGGTCAAGGGCAATCATGATAGCGAATCGCCCTGTATCATCAGAACTTGTCTCATCGGGGCCCATGGTGGCCATCGGTGGTGCCGAGGACAGAACCTCCGAACTTGTCATCCTGAAACAGGTGTTCGCGCTGTCCCCAGCGCACAGTAATGAAGTCACGGTGATTGCCGCCGCAAGTTCTATCCCCGATCAGATTCTTCCCGTTTACAAAGCGGCTTTCGAACGCCTGGGAGCGAGCCGAGTGAACGTCCTGGCGATGCAGGATCGCCAGCAAGCGTTTGACCCGGAGGCAATGCGTCTGATTGAGCGAAGTGGGATCATTTTCTTTACCGGCGGTGACCAGCTTCGTCTAACCAGCGCCATAGGCGGTTCTCCGGTGCTACGAGCCATCCGCGAACGCTCACGGGCTGGTGCAGTGGTGGCCGGTACCAGCGCTGGTGCGGCGGCACTGCCAGATACCATGATTTCCAGTGGCGCCGCTGGGGATGCCTTGCGCAAGGATGCGGTCAATATGGCGTCCGGTCTCGGGTTAGTCAGGGGGCTGATGATCGACAGCCACTTTCTTGCGCGTGGACGATTCTCCCGATTGATGGAAGTCGGTGCCACCAATCCGGAGTACCTGGGAGTAGGGCTTGGCGAGGATGCAGCAGTGATTATCCATTCAAACCGGATACTCGAAGCGATTGGCCCCGGACATGTGATCATCATAGATAGCCGGAAGCTGGCACGCTCGAACATCGCCGCCTTGTCGATGGGAGAGCCCGTATTCATCGAGAACATGATCGTTCACTCTTTGATCAGCGGTCATGGGTTCGACATCGAAGCGCGCCGCTATCTCGTTGCTGATGAACTCAGCGCTGCTCTCGAGCGGGAGAACGGTCTATGAATATTCTGGAACACAGGGCTCTGCGTGGCCCGAACTACTATAGTCGCTATCAGGCTATCTATCTGCGCCTGGACATCGGCGAGCTGGAGCAGCGGCCAAGCGACACCGTGCCGAATATCGTCGAGCGCATCAGCGAGCTCATTCCCACGCTGCAGGAACACCGCTGCTCCGTGGGCCGCCCCGGCGGGTTTCTGGAGCGTCTGGCTCGTGGTACCTGGGCCGGCCATATCGTCGAGCATGTGGCGATCGAGCTGCAGAATCTGATCGGCTTCTCCGTCGGCTACGGCAAGACCATCGATGCCTATGAGAGCGGTATCTATAACGTCATCTACCGTTATCGGGACGAGGCCTGCGGCCTGGCGGCGGGGGTGGAAGCCGTCGATTTCGTCGAGCGGCTGTTCAACGGCGATGCCATCGACATGCCTGCGATCATTGCTCGTCTCCAGGACGTGCGCGACGAACACATGTTGGGACCGTCCACGGCCGCCATCGTCGAGGCGGCCAAGAGCCGCGGCATTCCGAGCACGCGCTTGAGTGACGACAACAGCTACGTGCAGCTGGGTCACGGCCATCGTCAGCAGCGCATTCAGGCGACGGTGACGTGGCGTACCAACCTGATCGGCTCCGGTATCGCCGCCGACAAGAACTGGACCAAGCAGGTGCTTGGCGATGCCGGCATTCCGGTGCCTCAGGGCCGAATCTGCGAGTCATATATCGGGGCACTCGAGATTGCCAAAGACATTGGTTATCCCGTGGCAGTGAAACCATTGATCGGCAATCACGGGCGCGGTGTCAGCACGAACATCTGTGACGATCAGGCCCTGCAGGATGCGTTCGATATCGCAGCCTATCGGCATCCTTCGGTCATCGTCGAGCAGTACATTGTCGGCGAAGATCACCGCCTGCTGGTGATTGACGGCAGGCTCGTCGCCGCCGCGAGGCGTCGTCCCGCTCATGTGATCGGCGATGGGGAGTCCACGCTCCAGGCGCTGGTGGACGTGGAAAACCGTGACCCTCGTCGCGGTGTCGGTCATGAAAATCTGCTGACGAAGATCGAGATAGATGAGCAGTCGCTGCGGCTGCTCGGTCAGCAGAACCTGACGCTGCAAAGCGTGATCGCGAAAGGTGAGGTCGCCTACTTGAAACCCACGGCGAATCTGAGCACCGGCGGCACCGCCACGGATGTGACCGACGACGTTCATCCGGAAGTGAAATATGTTGCGGAGCGCATCGCTCGGCTGATCGGACTCGATGTCATCGGCATCGACCTGCTGGCGGAAACGCTGACTCGGCCGCTGGAGGACCAATCCGCCGCGGTGGTCGAGGTCAACGCCGGTCCCGGCTTTCGCATGCATCTGTCTCCCACTCACGGGTTGGGCCGCGATGTGGGTCGTCCGGTGGTCGACATGCTGTTTCCGGACAGCGACGACGGACGTATTCCCATCGCGGCGGTCACCGGCACCAACGGCAAAACGACCACGGTGCGCCTGCTCGCACATCTGCTACGCCATGCGCGACGCAGCGTCGGCATGGCCTGCACCGGCACCATCGAAGTCAACAACCATGTGATCATGCGCGGCGACTATAGCGGCCCCCAGGCGGCCGCCATCGTACTGCGCGAGCCCACGGTGGAGTATGCGGTGCTTGAGGTCGCTAGAGGCGGCATCATGCGTCGCGGGCTCGGCTTCGACGAGTGTGATGTCGGGGTGCTGCTCAATATCGCCAGCGATCATCTGGGTGAGCATGACATTCATACCCTGGATGAGCTGGCCCGCTGCAAGTCCGTGGTAATCGAGGCCGTGCGCAAAACTGGCACGGCGGTACTTAACGCGGATGATCCCCGAGTACTGGACAGCCGGCAGTGGGCCAGTGGCAGCATCATTTTTTTCACTCTGGACCCTGACTCACCAACAATACGCCAGCATGTCCGCGAACACGGCGTCGTTTTCACCGTAAACGATGGTTGCGTCGTGATGCGCCAAGGCAATGTCGAAGCTGAAGTGGTCCCAGTGGTGGCAGTGCCGCTTACCTTCGAGGGTCATGCACAGTTCAATATCGCTAATGCTTTGGCCGCCAGCGCCGCTGCTTATGCGCTTGGACTCTCCATCGCCGATATCCAACGGGGCCTGCAGACGTTTCACCCTACGCACGGGCAGAACCCCGGACGCACCAATCTCCTCGAAGCGGACGGCATGAAAGTGCTGATCGACTACGGACATAACGTTCCGGCACTCGAGGCCCTTGACGAACTGGTCAGCAGTATTCCGGCGCAGCGACGCCTTTGCGTCGCCGGCGCACCGGGCAATCGTCGCGACGAAGATCTCGTGGCGCTGGGCGCCCAGCTCGCCAGGATGCATGACGTGTTGTTTATCTTCGATAACGATCCGCGCGAACGCGCTCTTGGCGAAACTGGCGCGCTGATACGCAATGGTGCGGAGCCGATAGAAAATAACTGCCGGATCGAGATTTTCATGGAAGAGCGCCAGGCTGTAGATAAAGCCTTCGAACTAGCGAGTGAAGGTGACTTGCTGGTCCTGCTGATCGACGAGGTGGACGATGTTATCGAGCGTTTGCGCGGACGCCGCTTCGACCCGGATTCCAATGGAGATCCGGCGTGATAGGCCTTGATTCAGACCCTCCACTTATCACCCTGTTGCGGGTCGGTAGCATCTACGCCCCAGAGCCGCTTGAAGAGACCGATATCCTGATCGCCGACGGGCGAATCGCCGCCTTGGGGCGTGATCTCGTTATCCCCCGAGGCTGGCCGGTGCACCTGGTTGAGGCTCGCGATCTGATCGCCGTGCCGGCCTTCATCGATCAGCACGTGCATGTCACCGGGGGCGGCGGCGAAGGCGGTGGCGGCAGTCGCTGCCCGGAGATCACCGTGCAGGAAATCGCCGCCATGGGAATCGGCACGGTAGTCGGCGTGCTGGGTACCGACAGCATCAGTCGCTCTCCGGCGGATCTGCTCGCCAAGGTACGCGATCTCAAGGCGGAGGGCGTTGACGCCTACATGTATACCGGCGCCTATCGCGTGCCGCCGCCGACGCTTACCGGCGATATCCAGCGCGATCTGGCCTGGATTCCCGAGGTGATCGGCCTGGGCGAGCTTGCCATTTCGGATCACCGTTCGAGCCAGCCGCGTCAGGACGAAATCGAACGGCTGGTCAGCGACGTACGGGTTGGCGCCATGCTGGCAGGCAAGCGCGGCATCTGCCACTTCCATGTCGGCGACGGCAAGCGCGGCCTGGAACCGCTGCGCCGCCTGCTGTCCGAGACGGAGATTCCCGCGCAACAGGTGATTCCGACTCACGTCAATCGCAATCGCACCCTGCTCGAGGAAGCCGCGGACTACGCGCTGACCTTTGACGCCAGCGTCGACGTGACCGCCTTCGACCAGCTTGGCGAGGACGATCCTTCCGGCTTCGACGCGGTTCGCCTGTTGCTGGATCGTGGCGTCCCAGCAGAGCGCATCACCATGAGCTCGGACTGCAACGGCAGCCTGCCGAAATTCGACGCTCAGGGCGCCTACCTGGGGATGCGGGTAGCGCGCAACACCGCCCTGATCGCGGACTGGCAGCGTCTGGTGAATGACAGGGTGCTGCCCCTCGAAGATGCCTTGGGCGTGATCTCCACCAACGTGGCCCGGGTGCTCGGACTACACCACCGCAAGGGGCGCCTGGTCGTTGGATTCGACGCGGACATCACGCTACTGGACAGCCGCTTGCAGCCACAGCGCACCTTCGTCGCCGGTCGTTGCGTTTATCCCAGGCAATAAGCTGACGCTCTCGCAAGATACCCTCAGCGCTTCCTCTTCAAAGCCCATCTCTTTTCCACTCTCGTCTCTGTCCCTGACACCTTTTCTTTCTTGACAGTTGTCTTGATACGCCATATACCATCCATATGGATTCTATTTGGAGTCTTTTTGGGTTCTGATGAAAATCCCGGCAGATGCTGATCAGCGAGGAAAAGCGATGAGTGTGCATGAACTAAGGCGCAAGCCGAGCGATACCACCGAAAAACTCACCATCAACCTAGGCGTGGTCGACCTGGGGCAGATCGATCTGCTGGTGCAAGAGGGGTTCTATTCCAACCGCAGCGATCTGATTCGCACGGCGATTCGCAACCAGTTATCGGTCCATGCGGAGGTGGTCAAGGAAACCGTGGCCCGCAAGACCTACGTGCTGGGCTTGCAGTATTACAGCCGTAGCGATCTTGAGGCGCTGCAGGCCAGGGGAGAAGCGCTGCAGATTCAGGTGCTGGGGCTTGCGAATATCGCCGAGGATGTTTCCCCGGAGCTCGCCTTGGCGACGATCGAATCCATCTCGGTATTGGGCGCGCTACAAGCCAGCAAGGCGGTCAAAGCCGCCTTGGCGGACAGAATCTATTGATGGCGTGTCAACTCACGCCGAGGAACAGTTCAATGAATCTTTCAATCAACGAAACGCTGATGGCAAACCTGCAAGAGGCCACTCGCTTGACCCAGGCGGGCCAGCTACAGGACGCCACCGCGATGATACAGCGGGCGCTGCATGGCGACTCGAGCCTGAATGAGAGTGCCTCAAGCCAGGGCGAGACCCTTGAAGGCAGCTGCCATGTAGTCAGCGATCAGCCCGATGCGCCACAAGAATCGTCGGCTCGTCAAAAAGCCGCCCAGCCCGATCAGGCACAGGCCGCGGCGCCACGGCAAACTTTCGCTGCTGATCCGAATATCGGTGGACTGAATGCCGGCGGCCTGGGTGAGCTATTGCGTGGCAAACTGGCGGGGTTGCAAG
>ERZ1032895.14-NODE-14-length-64955-cov-13.344977_pt1 | contig 64955 bp, 55 predicted proteins | sample MGYA00516687_ERZ1032895 | MGnify/ENA primary metagenome ERZ1032895 (study PRJEB33719, sample SAMN04261600) | wastewater metagenome | biome: rural village; feature: latrine urine exit; material: soil | place: El Salvador | collected 2013-01-14 ... | reverse complement strand
TCGGCTGATGGTCAACGCGGCGTTGAAGCGTCTCGATGGCTTGTTCGAGCAGATGAACCGCCCCGGGTTCCGCGGAGGCTGTTTGGTTTAAGTCATGCCGCCATCGCGACGGCTTGACTGGCGAGTTGCCGATAGTAGTTTGCCTCGGCTTCTGCGGGCGGTATATAGCCAATAGGTCCGAGTAGGCGTTGGTTGTTGAACCAGGACACCCATTCCAAGGTGGCCAGCTCCACGGCCTCCCGAGTTTTCCATGGACCCCGACGGTGGATGACTTCGGCCTTGTACAGGCCGTTGATTGTTTCGGCCAGGGCGTTGTCGTAGCTGTCCCCCTTGCTGCCCACAGAAGGTTCCAGGCCGGCCTCGGCCAGCCGCTCGCTGTAGCGGATGCTCACATATTGGGAACCCCGATCCGAGTGGTGAATCAAGGAACTGTCACGTTCTGGTTGGCGGGCGTACAGCGCCTGCTCCAAGGCGTCCAAAACGAAGTCCGTGGTCATGGATGGGCTCACGCGCCACCCCACGATGCGCCGAGCAAAGACATCCACGATGAAAGCCACATACAACCAGCCTTGCCAGGTCGAGACATAGGTGAAGTCCGATACCCACAACTGATTGGGGCGGTCGGCCCGGAACTGCCGGTTCACCTTGTCCAGCGGGCATGGCGCCTTGGTGTTGCTGACTGTGGTGCGAACGATCTTGCCTCGCCTGACCCCTTGCAACCCGAGCTTGCGCATCAGCCGCTCGACCGTGCAACGCGCCACGACTTCTCCTTCGCGGTTCAACTGCTTCCAGACCTTGTCGGCACCGTAGACCTGCAGGTTCGCATTCCACACCGTTTCGATCTTTGGCATCAGCACAGCGTCGCGGCGGGCTCTGGCACTACGCAAGGACACCTCGCGCAGTCGCGCCGCATGTCGACGATAAGCTGACGGGGCAATCTGCAGGACATTGCAGATCGGCTCGACCCCGAAACGGTCACGGTGCGCGTCAACCAGCGCATACATCACTTCAGTCGGCGGTCGAGCTCCGCCTGGGCAAAAAACGCGCTGGCGACCTTGAGGATCTCGTTGGCTCGACGCAGTTCCTTGACCTCGCGCTCAAGCTCCTTCACCCGCCGCGCTTCTTCCGTACTGACTCCGGGACGGGTTCCGGCATCCACTTGCGCACGCTTGACCCACTCCAGCAGCGTCTGCGGTACACAACCAATCTTTGGTGCGATGGACGCCACCGCAGCCCACAACGACGGGTACTCTCCCCGGTGTTCTTGCACCATGCGCACTGCGCGCTCACGGATCTCAGGTGAAAACCTATTTGACTTGTTCATAGCTCCATCTTCTCAAGAGTTGGAGCCTCCGCGAAACCCGGGGCGGTTCAGCCCGGCTGTATGTAGACCTGGTAGCGGGTGCTGCCATCATGGCGGCTGCTGCGGGTACGGTGGCCGTGGGCGTCGTAGACGTAGGTTTCGCTGGTGATCGCCTCGGTATGGGGCGGTTCCAGCTCCGTGGGCGGCAAATCCGGGGCAAACGGCAGGTACGGTCGGGCAGCACCGTTGCGGCTGGCCCAGGTCATCCGACCGGCGGCATTCCACTGGTAGCTCCAGATTGCGTTGTGGCCGGAACGGGTGGTGGTTTCCCCGAAGCCGTTATGCTCGAAGTCCCATTGCAGCGCACCTTGGGGATCATTGATCCGGTCCAGGCGCTGACTGGCGGTGTACTGGTAGCGGTAATCCTGCAGGAAGCGGCCGGTGCCATTGGGGCCGCCGGCAAGACGGCGCACGTTGTCGAGCACGTCGTACTCGGCGATCTCCTGGCCGTAGATGTTGGGTGCAGCTGCACCGCTCATGCGGTCGCGCGCGTCGTAGGTCAGGGTGCGGTTTTCGTTGCCATTCACGCCATCGACGATGCTGGTGATGTTGCCGGAAAACGCCACGCGGTGAGTGCGTGGCGTTCGTCGTTGTGGCTGCGAGTCGCGAGCTGAAGGCGATGCTTCGACTGAATCGCCCCGGGTTTCCTAGACACCTTGCAGCCATAATTTACGGCAATGTAGGAGGTGTCTATGAGCAGCAAGCGTTACACGGAAGAATTCAGGATCGAGGCGGTCAAGCAGGTCACGGACCGGGGCCACTCGGTGGCGGATGTCGCCAACCGGCTCGGCATATCGATCCACAGTCTCTATGCGTGGCGCAAGCGATACGCCAACCCCACCTCACCGCATTCGGTGACGGATGATCAGGCATCCGAGTTGCGCCGGGTGAAGGCGGAGTTGCGGCGGGTCACAGAGGAGCGCGACATCCTAAAAAAGGCCGCAACGTACTTTGCCAAGCAGTCCGGGTGAAGTACGCGTTCATGCTTGAGCACAGGCAGGAGTTTCGGCTGCGCAGCATGTGCAGGGTGTTCGGCCTGCACCCCAGTGGCTATTACGCGTGGCGCAGGGAGCCGGTGTCCTTACGAGCCAAGGACGATGCTCGCGTCCTCGGGCTGATCAAGCAGCATTGGATGGAAAGTGGCGGCGTGTATGGCTATCGCAAGATCACCCGTGACCTGCGGGATCGGGGCGAATCATGTGGCAAACACCGGACTGCGCGATTGATGCGCAAGGAGGGCTTGAGGGCGCAGGTCGGTTATCGGCGCAGACCGGGGGTCCGGGGTGGACGCCCCGCCGTTGTTGCCAGCAACCAGCTGGACCGGCAGTTCGACCCTAGCGCGGCCAACCAGGCGTGGGTGACCGATATCACCTACATCCGCACGCACGAGGGCTGGCTTTACCTAGCCGTGGTGCTGGATCTTTACTCGAGGAAGGTTGTGGGCTGGGCGATGCAATCGCGTATGCACACCGATTTGGTGCTACAAGCCTTGATGATGGCGGTATGGCGGCGCAAGCCACCGGCAGGTCTTCTTGTCCACTCCGATCAGGGTACGCAATTCACTGGGCACGAATGGCAGGATTTCTTGAAAGAGCACGGTCTTGTCAGCAGCATGAGCCGACGCGGTAACTGCCACGACAACGCGGTCGCCGAAAGCTTCTTCCAGCTCCTGAAGCGCGAGCGCATCAAGCGCAGGATCTACGTAACTCGCGAAGAGGCCAAGTCCGACGTCTTCAACTACATCGAGATGTTTTACAACACACGCCGGCAGCACGGACACAATGGCGGGCTGTCTCCGGTAGAGTTCGAAAAGCAGCAATCAAAATGAGGCTTCGAGGTGTCTACGGAATCGGGGTCGATTCAGACATGGTCCGAGGCAATTGTCTTAATCCCCTAGATATCGGGGTTGGTGCTGTCACTTGGATAGAGATGGTCTTGGCCATAGGCGTCAGTCTTAATCCCCTAGATATCGGGGTTGGTGCTGTCACATAAGTTGGAAGTAGGCTTGTTCCGTTCCGCACGTCTTAATCCCCTAGGACCGAGGCCAGTTCCTCGGGTGTCACCCGGCCCGCATCCAGCTGGTCGAGGAAACCCCGCGTCAGATAGATGCGCCCGTCCGGGGCGGCGAGGCCGTTGACGGCGGCGATTTCATAGACATGCGCCTGCACGGGCGGCAGGTCCATCGCCGCGCCGAGGCGTTCCAGCAGCGGCGACAGGCGCGGATGGCGCAGCGGCGTCGATTGCTGCGCCAGCGCCCGGCGCGTGCGCCAGACGGAAAAATGCCACATCAGCAGGGCATAGAGGACGATCAGCAAAAGGGGCAACAACCGCATCATGCCGCCAATATGGGGTGGGCCGCGCCCCGGCGCCAGATCAGCCCAGCACCCGCATCGCCTGCGTCAACCCGTCCAGCGTCAAGGGCAGCATCCGCGTTTCAAAGATGCGGCCGATCATGCCGATCGACTGGGTATAGGGCCAATGCGCCTCGGGGACCGGGTTCAGCCAGACATGATCGGGCCAGGCCTCGCAGGCGCGGCGCAGCCAGACCTCGCCGGATTCCTCGTTCCAGTGCTCGTTCGCGCCGCCGGGCACCGCGACCTCATAGGGCGACATCGAGGCGTCACCGACAAAGATGCATTTGTAATCCTTGCCGTATCGGTTCAGCAGATCCCAGGTCGGGATGGTCTCCGACCAGCGGCGGCGGTTGTCGCGCCAGGTGAATTCGTAAAGGCAGTTATGGAAATAGTAATGTTCCATATGCTTGAATTCGGCGCGCGCGGCGGAAAACAGCTCGTCCACCAGGCGGCTGTGGTCGTCCATGCTGCCGCCCACGTCCAGAAACAGCAGCACCTTGACGGCGTTTCTGCGTTCGGGGCGGGTCTGCACGTCGATATAGCCGTGATCGGCGGTGGCGCGGATGGTGGCGGGCAGGTCCAGTTCCTCGGCCGCGCCGTGGCGGGCCCAGTGGCGCAGGCGCTTCAGCGCCACCTTGATGTTGCGGGTGCCCAGCTCCACCGCATCGTCGAAATCGCGGAATTCGCGCTTGTCCCAGACCTTGACCGCGCGGCGATGGCGCGATTCGTGCTGGCCGATGCGCACCCCTTCCGGGTTGTAGCCATAGGCCCCGAAGGGCGAGGTGCCGGCGGTGCCGATCCACTTGTTGCCGCCCTGATGCCGGCCCTGCTGTTCGCGCAGCCGTTCGGCCAGCCGGCGCATCAGCTCCTCGAAGCTGCCGGGGCCGTCGATTTTCGCGCGTTCCTCGGGCGTCAGGATCTTTTCGGCCAGCTTTTCCAGCCATTCCTGCGGGATGGCCTGTTCGTGGATCAGGGCCTCGACCGGCACGGTCTCCAGCCCGGAAAACGCCGCCGAAAAGGCGCGGTCAAAGCGGTCGATATGGCGTTCGTCCTTGACCAGCACGGCGCGCGACAGCTGATAGAATCCGTCAACCGTGGTGCCGTCGAGGCCGGCCTGCATCGCCGCCAGCAGGTCGAGATATTCGCGCAAGCTGACCGGCACGCCCTCGCGGCGCAGCGCGTCGAGGAAGGGGCGGAACACCGGTCTAGACCAGCCGGGCGATCGCCACGGTCAGCATGGCCCCCAGCACGGCGAAGATCAGGCCGAAGACGGCGGCATATTGCGCCATGTCGGCCCGGTCGCCGCGCAGCTGCCGCGCGCGCCACAGGCCAAAGAGGATGCCGAGGATCAGACCAGCGAGGGTAATCATGGCCCGCTTGTGCCCCAGACCCGGGGCCGGGGCAAGCGGTCAGGCACGATCCAGATTGGCGGCGATGAGGCCGGCGACCTGCGCGGGATGGGTGATGGGCAGCATATGCGCCGCATCCGGCACCACGGCGCGACCCACATCCGGCAGGCGGGCGGCCAGCGCATCGGCGGGAGCCCGCGTCAGCAGGCGACCCTTGTCATCCAGTGGATGCGTCTCGCCGGGCACCCACCAGGCGCGCAGCTGGCCGTGGGCCACCTTCAGGTCGGCCCACAGCACGTGAAAGGGTCGCGGCGTGAAGTCGCGTATCTCGGCATCGCGGCGCACCACCAGGCCCAGCACCGGCGTCTGTACGCGCCCTACGGAGAGCACGCCGCGGTTGCCCGCCTGCTGGCCGATCAGCGTCCAGGCGCGAGTCAGGTTGATGCCGTACAGCCAGTCTGCCCGGGCGCGGGCCTGGGCGGCCCGATACAGCGGCGCGTAGCGCTGGTTGTCTTCAAGCCGCTCCAGGGCACGGCGCACCGCCGGGGCGTTGAGGTCGCTGACCAGCAGACGCTGTACCGGGCCTTTCCAGCCCAGGTGCTCGATGACCTCCTGCACCAGCAGTTGGCCCTCGCGGTCCGGGTCGCCGGCATGCACAACGGTCTTTGCCTGCTTGAGCAGGCGCCGGATCACCGCTAGCTGCGTCCTGGCCTTGGGACGAGGAAGCAGCTTCCACTGAGCCGGCAGAATCGGCAGGCGATCGAGCCGCCACTGCTTGTCCTGCGGGTCATAGGTCTCCGGCGTGGCCTGTTCGAGCAGATGCCCGAGACACCAGGTCACCACGTCGCTACCGACAATCAGGGCGCCGTCCTGACGCACCGCGCTGCCCGGCAGAGCTTCGGCAATGGCGCGGGCGAGGCTGGGTTTTTCGGCAATGATCAGGCGCATGGCAGGGGTATCCGACAGCGGAAATGCTGTTTCAGCAAAGTCATGGTTTCAGCCAACAAGCGCGGCTTCAGCGAGAGCAAAGTTTCGACCAAATGAGGATTCTTGCAGGCTTTGCGCGAAGCCGCCAATGGGCGGTGTGGCGCGTGTCATATCGTCCCCAACCATAGCAGGCGCGCGCAGACCATCACCGATGAGGCAAGCAGCAGGCGCTTCCAGGGCATGTCGACAAGTTCGGGTCGCGGGATGCGCTGCCAGGAAAGCTGCGTCATGGCGCTGACGATCAGCCCCAGCAAGGCACCGCCGATGATGTCACTCAGCCAGTGCACGCCCAGCAGCACCCGGGACAGCGCCATCACGATGCCTGCCAGACTTGCCGCCCAGTAGATCCAGAAGCGCTGAGCCATGGGCAGCTGCCGGGCAATGAAGGCAGCCATCAGGCCAAGCACCAGCACGGCGGTAGAGGCGTGGGCACTGGGGTAGGAGAAGGACTGGCTCAGATGGTCCGGTGCCCAGGGGCGGGTGCGGCCGATGGTGATCTTGCCAAGGGTGTTGAGCAGGGCGATGCCGATCAGCGCGGTAGCCCAGTGGGCGAGCATGTCCAGGCGCCTTCGCCACAGCATCCACAGGCCCCAGGGCAGGATCAGGGCAATGATGCCGTACATGTCGCCGATACGATCCAGCAGGCTGGCGATGACCAGTTGACCGGGCTCGACGAACTCATGAACCAGCTGATTGAGCCGCAGGTCCATGGCGAACGGGCCCTTGGCGTGAATGACCGCGATCGACCAGCCGGACAGGGCGGCCAGCGAGACTAGCAGCAGCAGCCAGCTGGCCAGCGGTGGCTCGCGTCGCTGGACCCGCGTCAGGTGCCACCAGAGCGCTCGCGCGAGGCGGTTGCGCCGGGCCAGGCGGGTTAATCCATGGTAGGCCATGCCTTCACGCTGCAGCTGCAGGCGCAGCCAGGAAAATATCACCGCCAGCGCCACGATGAGTGCGCCAAGGCCAGCCAGCCAGGCGCGTATCTGGGGGGAAAGCGCGGGCAGGTTTTGCCAGGCATGGCCAAGCAGATAGCCGGGCAGCACATAGGCCGGCGCCCACAGCAGGGCCGAAGCCAGGTTAGCGAGAGCGAAGATGCGTGGCGACATGTGCATCATGCCGCCCACCAGCGGGATGATGGGGCGTACCGGTCCGACAAAACGACCGATCAGAATGGATAGGGTGCCGTAGCGGGCGAAAAAGTCGTGCCCCTGCTCCAGCCATTGCGGGTAGCGGCTCAGCGGCCAGCGAGAGGTGACGGTATCGCGCTGGGAGTAGCCCAGCCAGAAGCTCAGGCCATCGCCGATAACGGCACCGATGAAGGCTGCCGCCAGCAGTGGAGTCAGTGCCAGCTCCTGATGGCCTGCCAGCGAGGCGGCGGCGGTGATCAGCACCACACCCGGAACCAGCAGACCGATAAGCGCCAGGGACTCTATCAACGAGATGGCGGCGATGATCAACAGCAGCATCGCAGGCGACGGCGCCCACTCATAGAGGATATCGGCAAAGTTCACGGCGTCCTGGACTCCGGCAGGGGCATGGTGGCAATCGACAGCGGTGAGCGAGAATACGAGCAGCGCGGAGCAGCGTGCGGACTAGCCATGGGTCAGTGTCCGGGTCGCCGTCTCGAGGCGCTGGCGAAACTCAGCGGTTGTCTCGGTCGGACGCGGCAAGCTCAAGCGTGTTCTTGCCTGCAGCGGACCGGTTTCAATCAGCATGACCTGGGACAGCGACTGGTTGAGCTGCTGGCGCAGCAGCAGTGCCGCGCTCTCGCTGGTGTTGGGCAGCAGCAGCCAGAAACTGGACTCATCCACGCGACCCAGCACGTCATGCTCGCGCCGGTGGGCATGCACGCCTCGGGTCAGGGCCTCCAGCATGGTACGCCGTGCCGATGCCCCGAACTGCTCGCCGACCATGTCGAACTGGGGCAGATGCAGCACCAGCACCGCGAATGGGGTATCCAGCAGACGAGCACGTTCCAGCTCGCCGTCGAGCTGTTCCTGCAGGCTGTCTCGGGTGAGTGCCAGGCACTCGTCATCGCGGGGGTCAGTGGCGCGCAGCAGCGCCCGCTGCCGCAGGTGCTCCCAGGGAACCAGCGCCGCCAGCATCACCAGCGTCAGGTAGCCAGTCAGCGAGTGGGTGCCCAGCAGGTCATCGCCGAGCAGCGCAAGCCAGATGGGTGTCAGGACGAGGTTGAGCAAGATGGCTGGTCCAAGAGGCAGCAGCAGCAGTGCCAGCACCGGCGGCAGGCCGATCCACAGCAGCGGCACTCCCGCCTGGCGCGGCAGCTCCACCGCGATCAGCAGGTAGCCGCAGGCAAGTGCCATGTAAGGCGCCATTCGTGAGGGGTGGTGATGAGCCAGGGCCATCAGCGCGGCGACCAGCAGCACCGGGGACAAGGCGCTGGGCAGCAGGATACGGCCGTACTCGCCCATCAGGTAGAACCACAGAGCCTGGCCTGCCAGCAGCACGGCGGTGATGGCAAGAATGAGTGGGAACAGGCGCGAGGGAGATGAGCGGCGCTCAGCCATGGGCGAGAACCTCGCGACTGTCAGCCATGCGGTTCGCCGTCTTCAGGCGTCTGCATTCGTCATCCAGCGAGCCAAGCTGATCCAGCGGTACGACTCGAACTGCCAGCCGCCTGGGCAGCTTGTTTTGCACTGTCTGGCGTCGCAGTGCGGCGCTATCCGCATCGGGGCTGATCAGCATCAAGCCGAGCGTGAATCGATCAATTCGATAGCAGCGCTCGAAGGGCCGCGCCTGCCGGCAGAGACTTTCGGCCAGGCTCCAGATCCTGAAACGTCGTGCGCGTACCATCATCAGTTCGCCATGGGACTGTTCCTCCTTCACCCGACGGCGCTCCTGCTGAAGGTCGCGGTGGAGCTGTGCTGCGGGCCACAGCGACAGCTTCGGCAGCAGCCTCGCCCGGTAGCGAATGCCGCGTCTGAGAGCCTGCAGCTCCAACGAGCGGGACAGGCCCAGCATCATCAGCAGCACCAGCAGGATACCGCTCAGAGCCCACTGCTCGAAGCCGATCAGCTCAAGCAGCAAGGCCCAGGAGACAATGGCCAGCAGCAGATTGAGCAGCATCATCCAGCGCGGCTGGGGCAGCATGATCAACACTGCCCAGGCCCACAGCCAGGCCAGGTGGCGCTCCGGCGATGCCCACAGCAGAGCTGCCAGCAGCAGCCCCGGCAGCAGCTGCCAGGGTGCTGTCACCGGCCGACGGTGGGGCGTGGCCACCTGGCTTGCGGTAACGCTCAGCCACAGGGTGGCCATCCACAGGAGAATGGCGTCGATGCCCTGTTGGGAGTACAGGGCCTGCCAGGCGGTCAACAGGGCGGCGATCAGCAGGTTGATCTGCAACAGCCCGACTTTGTATTTGCTCTCCATGGTGACTTACTATGGCTCCTCTATATATCGCCAGACTCTCAGGCCGGCCGAGGCCAGCAGAGCCCCGAGGTCGGGGCTCTCCTTCAGCAGGAGACACTCTACGGCATGACCGCTCACGCTTCCCACCCCGCCACCACCATCGACGATGTTCAGGCCTACATGCAACGGCTGGGCGAGCAGGCCCGGGCCGCGGCCACGCGTCTGCGCGGCGTCGACAGTGCCACCAAGAATGCGGCCCTGCAGGCCATGGCCGAGGCGCTGGAAAGCGCTCGGCCTGAACTGCTGGCCGCCAATGGCCGCGATCTCGCCAACGGTCGCGAAAGCGGCTTGGATGCGGCGCTGCTGGATCGCCTGGCCCTGGATGATGCCCGCATCGATGCCATGATCGCGGGGCTCGGTCAGGTGGCGGCACTGCCTGATCCGGTGGGCGCGATCGATGGCCTGCGCAGCATGCCAAGCGGCCTTCAGATCGGCCAGATGCGTGTGCCTCTAGGCGTGATCGGCATCATCTATGAATCGCGTCCCAACGTCACCATCGAAGCCGCCAGCCTGTGCCTCAAGTCGGGCAACGCCTGTATTCTGCGCGGCGGCTCCGAGGCCCGGGAGTCCAACGCGGCGCTGGCCAAATGCATCGCCCAGGGGCTCGAGCGGGCGGGATTGCCTGACGCGGCGGTGCAGGTGGTCGCGACCACGGACCGCGCTGCCGTTGGCGCCTTGATCAGCATGCCGCAATACGTGGACGTGATCATCCCGCGCGGCGGGAAGTCGCTGATCGAGCGCATCAGTCGTGAAGCCAAGGTGGCGGTGATCAAGCATCTGGACGGCGTCTGCCATGTCTATCTGGATGCCAGCGCCGATCTTGACAAGGCCCTGGCCATCGCCATCAATGCCAAAACCCAGCGCTATGGCACCTGCAACACCATGGAGACGCTGCTGGTGGATGCGCCGCTGGCCGCATCGCTGCTGCCGCGCCTGGCGGCGGCCTACGCCGAGCACGGGGTGGAGCTGCGCGGCTGCGAGCGCACTCGCCAGGTGCTGGGTGATATCAAGGCGGCTACCGAAGAAGACTGGCAGGCCGAATATCTGGCTCCGGTGCTGGCGATTCGCGTAGTGGACGGCATCGAGGCGGCCATGCAGCACATCGGCCAATACAGCTCGGGTCATACCGAAGCCATCGTCACCGAAAGCTACAGTCTGGCGCGGCGTTTCCTGTCCGAGGTCGATTCGAGCTCGGTGATGGTCAATGCCTCGACGCGCTTTGCCGACGGCTTCGAATACGGCCTGGGGGCCGAGATCGGTATTTCCACCGACCGGCTGCACGTGCGCGGGCCGGTGGGGCTCGAGGGCCTGACCACGCGCAAGTATGTGGTATTCGGCGACGGTCAGGTTCGCCAGTGACGCCAGCGGAAGATCGCGTGCCCCGTATCGGCATGCTTGGCGGCACCTTCGATCCGGTGCATCTGGGGCACCTGCGCTGCGCCGTTGAGCTGCGCGAGGCGCTGGCGCTGGACCGTGTCCACATGATTCCCGCCGCCAGGCCGCCGCTGCGTGAAGCGCCTGGCGTCAGCGCCGAACACCGGCTGGAGCTGCTGGCGCTAGGTATCGGCGATACTCCCGGGCTGGTGGCTGACGGGCGCGAGCTCAGGCGCACGGGGCCGTCCTACAGCGTCGATACGCTGGCCGAGCTGCGCCTCGACTACGGCGATCAGGCGCGGCTGGTCATGGCGCTGGGCCATGACGCCTTTCTCAGGTTGGCCGACTGGCACGACGCCCGGCGACTGTTCGAGCTTGCCCATCTGGTGGTGATGGAGCGTCCCGATCATCAGGCGCCGCTGCCCGGGGCGCTCGGCGAACTGATTGCCGACCGCGACGCCGGCACTCCCGAAGCGCTCATGGCCCGCCCGGCGGGCGGCCTGTTACGCCTGCGCCTGCCCACTCGAATGGCCATTTCGGCCACCGACATTCGACGGCGGCTGGCTCAGGGGCGCAGCGTACGCTACCTGCTGGCCGCCGCTGTGGAGCGACGATTGCAGGAGTTGAAACTGTATAAAGCCGAGGCTGGGTGATGTTCGCGTTGAAAGGGCGCTGTTTCGAACTCTCAGAGCCGGTACAATGAAGATACAACTACCTGACATAGAGGGTTGAATCGAAGAGCATGCATAGCGACGCACTCAAGACATTAGTTATAAGCGCGCTGGAAGACGTTAAGGCACGGGATATCGCGCTGCTGGATGTTTCACGCCTGACCAGCGTTACCGAATGGATGATAGTGGCCAGCGGTACCTCGAGCCGGCATCTTTCGGCACTTTCTCAGCAGGTGATTCAGAAGACCAAGGACGCTGGCGTGCCACCCCTGGGTGTGGAAGGCGAGAACGGCACCGAATGGGTGCTGGTCGATCTGGGCGATGTGGTGGTGCATCTGATGATGCCCGAGACCCGCGAACTCTACGACCTTGAACGCCTGTGGGCCGACCTGCCGGCCGATGACCGTGCAAACCTTGATGAGCGGCGCCGTCTTTCATGAAGCGCTGTTCATGAAGACTCATCCATGAAGGCTTGTTCATGAAAGTCAGGCTGCTGGCCGTGGGTACCCGAATGCCCGACTGGGTGACCAGAGGCGTCGAGGAGTACCGCAAGCGGCTGCCGCGAGACTTTGCCCTGGAGGTGGAGGAAATCGTTCCCGGTGCCAGGGGGCGCAACGCCGATATCGGGCGTGCCGTTGCGCTTGAAGGAGAGCGTGTGCGAGCGCGGCTCAAGGGCGGCGAGCATCTGGTGGCGCTGGAGGTCAACGGCAAGCCATGGAGCACCGAGGCGCTGGCTCGCGAGGCCGACGGCTGGCGCATGCAAGGTCGCGATGTCGCGCTGCTGGTCGGTGGCCCTGACGGTCTCGAGCCGAGCCTGTCGGCCAGTGCCGATCAGCGCTGGTCGCTGTCGCCGCTGACTCTGCCTCATCCGCTGGTGCGTATCATCCTGACCGAGCAGCTCTATCGCGCCTGGACGCTGATGGTCGGCCATCCCTATCATCGCTGAGTGACCGAGGTTATTCCGCAGCATGCGTTCCCAACGCGAACCCCTCAAGGATCCCCAGAGAGAACTTCGCGTCTTTCGACTGCGGATGCTGCTGGCTGTGGTGCTGGTAGTGTTGCTTACCGGCCTGCTCGGTGCGCGCCTGTTCTATCTGCAGGTGATTCAGCACGAGGTCTACAGTACCCGCTCCGACAAGAATCGCGTGCGCGTCGAGCCGCTGCCGCCCAACCGAGGTCTGATCTATGACCGCAACGGCGAGCTGCTGGCCGAAAACCGTCCGACCTATAACCTGACGCTGGTACGCGAGCGGGTCGATGATCTCGACGAGACCCTGGCGCTGCTGGTCGAGCTGCTCGAGCTGCCCGACGAAGAGGTCGAATCTTTCCGCAGTCGCTCGCGCCAACGGCAGCGACCCTTCCAGCCGGCGCTGCTGATGAGTGACTTGAGCGAGTCACAGATAGCGCGGCTTGCGGTCAATCGCTATCGACTGCCCGGGGTCGAGGTCGAGGCGCAGCTGCTGCGCTACTATCCGGATGCCGAGATCATGTCCCATGTGCTGGGCTACGTCGGGCGCATCAATGCCGAAGAGCTGCAGCGGATCGACACCGGCAACTACGCCGGCACCCACTTCATCGGCAAGACGGGAGTCGAGCTCTTCTACGAAGACGAGCTTCATGGGCAGGCCGGCCTGCGCAAGGTGGAAACCAACGCGCGGGGCAGGGTGCTGCGCGAACTGGACCGCACCAATCCGGTCTCGGGGCAAAACCTGAGGCTGTCGATTGACAAGCCGCTGCAGCAGCTGGCCTTTGATCTGCTGGACGGGCGGCGCGGGGCCATCGTTGCCATTGATCCGCGCAACGGCCAGATTCTGGCGCTGGCCTCGGTCCCCGGTTTCGATACCAATCAGTTCGTGACAGGCATCAACGTGGCCGACTATCGGGCACTTCAGCAGGATATTGACCTGCCGCTGTTCAATCGCGCCATTCGCGGCAGCTATCCGGCTGGCTCGACCATCAAGCCGTTCATGGTGATCGCCGGTCTTGCGGCGGGGGTCATCACTCCGGAGAAGACCATCTATGACCCGGGCTACTATCAGCTGCCCAATGACGACCGTCGCTACCGCAACTGGCTGCGCTGGGGCCATGGCCGGGTCAACATGGAGCGTGCCCTGGCGGTTTCCAACAACACCTACTTCTATTCACTGGCCCACGATCTCGGCATTGACCGTATCCATGATGGACTGGCGCAGTTTGGTTTTGGCCAGCGCGGTACCGCGGACGTGGCTGGTGAGAGTAGCGCTCTGTTGCCATCGCGGGACTGGAAACGGGGGCGCTTCAACCAGGCCTGGTTTCCAGGCGAGACGCTGTCGGTGGGCATCGGCCAGGGCTACCTGCAGGTCACTCCGTTGCAGTTGGCGACGGCCACGGCGGTGCTCGCCAATCGCGGCCACTGGGTGAAGCCGCGCCTTGCGCTGGAAATCGGCGACGATCCGCTGCCGCTGGTGCTGCCCGAGACGCCGGCGGATATCGTGCTGGCCAACGAAAACTGGTGGGACCAGGTCTTCTCCGGCATGGAAAAGGTCATCAGCGGCCGCGAGGGCACGGCTCGGCGCACCGGCGTCGGGCTTGAATACCGCATGGCTGGAAAGTCGGGCACCGCTCAGGTGTTTTCCCTGGGCAAGGATGAGAAGTACAACGCCGCCGAGCTTAGCGAGCGGCTGCGCGATCATGCTCTGTTCATGGCCTTCGCTCCGGCAGAGGAGCCCAGGATTGCGGTGTCGGTGATCGTCGAGAATGCCGGCGGTGGCAGCAGCCATGCCGCGGGCCTTGCCCGGGCCATGACCGACTTCTGGCTGCTCGAGCGCAACGCCGGAGAGTCCCGCGAGAGCGAGCTGGATCAAGCCTCTCAAACCTCGCAAGCGGAGACCGGCCCCTCGGCCGGGTAGCCTGACATGACGGAGCGTTCCTTGGGGATATCGCCGCGCAGCCTGTCACGCAGGCGCAGCTACTGGGAAAGAGTCCATCTTGACCCCTGGCTGCTGCTGCTGTTGATTGTGCTGATGGCCAGCGGACTGGTGGTGCTGTACAGCGCCAGCGGCCAGGACCTCGATGCCGTCATTCGCCAGGCGTTGCGTTTTGGCGTGGCGCTGGTGGTCATGGTGGTGCTGGCCCAGTTTTCGCCGACCACTTTTCAGCGCTGGGCGCTGGTTGCCTATCTGCTCGGGGTGGCCATGCTGGTGGCGGTGGAAATCATGGGCGACATGGGCATGGGGGCTCAGCGCTGGCTGGAGATTCCGGGCGTGATGCGCTTTCAGCCGTCGGAGTTGATGAAGCTGGCCATGCCGATGATGGTGGCGGCCTGGCTGAGTCGCCGTCCGCTGCCGCCGCGCCTGCGAGACCTCGCCGTGTGTGCGCTGTTGATTGGCGTGCCTGTGGTGCTGATCGCCCGCCAGCCGGACCTTGGCACCTCGCTGCTGGTGGCGATGGCAGCGGTGTTCGTGGTGATGCTGGCCGGCCTGTCGTGGCGAGTGATCGGCGTGCTTGCGGTGTTGGCCGCCTCGGCGCTGCCGCTTTTGTGGATGAACATGCATGGCTATCAGAAGCGGCGTGTGCTGACCTTTCTTGACCCCGAGAGTGATCCGCTGGGCGCGGGCTGGAACATCATCCAGTCAACCACCGCGATTGGCAGCGGTGGGCTCTGGGGCAAGGGTTGGCTCAAGGGAACCCAGTCTCAGCTGGAGTTTCTGCCGGAGCGGCATACCGACTTCATCGTTGCCGTGCTTGGCGAGGAGTTCGGGCTGGTGGGCATGCTGATAGTTCTGTTTGTCTATCTGCTGATCATATGCCGGGGCCTGTGGCTGGCGAGCGCCGCTCAGGAAACCTTCGGACGACTGCTGGCGGGCAGCATCATGCTGACATTTTTCATCTATGTGTTTGTCAATGTGGGCATGGTCAGCGGCATTCTGCCGGTGGTCGGGGTGCCGCTGCCGCTGGTCAGCTACGGCGGGACCTCCAGCGTGACCTTGCTGGCCGGTTTCGGTATTCTCATGGCCATTCATGCGCAGCGTCGTCTGCTGCCGCGCTAGGGCCTTCCTGAGCTGGGCTCTGCAATGCCCGGCGGCACGCAATAACCAGTGGACACCGCAATGCCAGCTTCTTGGAGAAGGACAGGATGATAGCGATGATGGGCTTGCAGCACGAGGGAACTAGGGCGCTGCTGATCGGTGGCCTGTTGGGTGGGCTACTCGTATCGAGTCAGCTCCAGGCGGCGGACTTCGACCCTCGACGTGGCGAGGTCAAGACCATGGTTGACGAGGTGGCAACGGCCGGCGTGTCTCGAGAGTGGCTCGACGATGCCATGGGGCGCGCAGACTTCAGCCAGGAAGTACTCGACGCCATGACCAGTGCCGCCGAATACAATCTGGTGTGGCACAGCTATCGCGATATCTTCCTGGGTGAAGAGCGTATCCGCGAAGGTGCCGAGTTCATCGAGGCGCATCGCGAGGCCTTCGAGCGTGCCGAGCAGGTCTATGGCGTGCCGCCGGAAATCATTGCCGCCATTCTGGGTGTCGAAACCCGCTACGGGCAGATCAAGGGCAACCATCGTGTGCTGGACTCGCTCTCGACGTTGGCCTTCCACCATCCTCGACGGGGGAGTTTCTTCCGCGGCGAGCTGAAGGCGTTTCTGGAAATCGCCTGGGAACAAGGGGTGGAACCCGATGAGCTGGTAGGCTCCTATGCCGGTGCCATGGGCTACCCGCAGTTCATCCCTACCAGCTATCGCGCCTATGCCGTGGACTTCAATGGCGATGGCAAGCGCAATCTGTGGACCGATCCGGAAGACGCCATCGGCAGTATCGGCAACTATTTTGCCGAACATCGCTGGCAGGCCGGCGCGCCCATCTATCATGAGGCTCAGGGGCCGGTTGAGCGCCCCACGGGTATTGACTTCAATCAGGCCAGGTCGCCCTACGCAAGCGCAGGCAGCCTGGCCCAGCGGGGTATTACCACGACCGCCGATATCGATGCGAGTAGCAAAGTGGTGCCCTTGGCGCTGGAACTGGCCGATGGCTCCTACCAGTACCGGCTGGGACGCAATAACTTCTATGTCATCACCCGCTATAACCACAGCTATCTGTATGCCATGGCGGTCACCGAGCTTGCCGAGGCCATCGCGGAGGCGCGAGAAGCGGGCGTTGAACAAGCAGAGGCTGCGTCATGAAGCGCTGGCAGGGGGCCGCGCTGAGCGCGCTGTTGCTGGCCGGCTGCGCCACGGATCGCGGCGGCTCAAAGGTGGAGTCCGGCTCGGCCGAGCCGGTCGCCAGTGGCGAGCGCTATGCCATGAGTTCGGATGCCTATCCCCAGGAGCCGCCGGACGTCAGCCAGGTACCGGATGCCGTGCCGCGGATCGAGGCGCCATCCCGGGGCGGCAACAGACCCAGCTATCAGGTGTGGGGCAAGACCTATCACGTGCTTGACGATGCCAGCGGCTATCATCGTGACGGCACGGCCTCCTGGTACGGCAAGAAGTTTCACGGCTACGCCACCTCCAATGGCGAAATCTACGACATGTACAAGATGAGCGCGGCGCATCGCTCTCTGCCGCTGCCGACCTATGCACGGGTGACCAATCGCGACAATGGCCGCTCGGTGATCCTCCGGGTCAATGATCGCGGCCCCTTCCACAGCGAGCGGGAGATCGATCTGTCCTACGCGGCGGCGGCGCGGCTGGGTATTCTTGATGCCGGCACCGGGCGGGTGCGTGTCGAAGCCATCGATGCGCGCCGCTGGCTGGCCGAAAACCAGCCCGGCTCGCCGCCGCCGGTCGTCGCACAGTCACCGCAGTCGCCATCTACATCCATAGCGCCAGCGATTGCCGCCGCGCCGGTGGCCGCTGCCAAACCCCGGCAGCCGGCACCGGTGTCGATGTCGTCGGGTAGCGAGCCGATTTATCTGCAGGTGGCTGCTTTGGGCTCGGCTGCCAGTGCCGGTGCCCTCGAGGCGCGGTTGGCATCGACTCTCGATCATCCGGTGCGCATCGATAGCGCGGCCGGGCTTTATCGCGTTCAGGTCGGCCCTGTCGATGGGCCGAGCGAGGCGGAAAGCCTTCGCAGCCAGCTGCGTAGCGCCGGCTTCGACAAGACATTCGTTGTTCAGGGTGGCGAGTGAATCGGCACCATCCCCTTTTTATTTCGCAGCATTCCCGAGAGATCCGCTTGCCATGAGAGTTTTCCCATCCTTCCGCTCCTTTCGACGTCTGACTACCTTGCTGGCTGGCCTTGCCCTGGCAGGGAGCGTTCTGGCCCAGAATGCGGTGCCGACGCCGGACGCGCCTCCTCGTCCAGCGCTGATGATTCCCAGCCCGCCGAGTCTGGCCGCCAGCTCCTGGTTGCTGGTGGATGCCGGCAGCGGTCGGGTGCTGGCCGAGCACAATGCCGACGAGCGCCTGCCGCCGGCAAGTCTGACCAAGCTGATGACCGCCTATCTGGTCGAGCGTGAGCTTGATAGCGGCAATATCAGCGCGGACGACCCGGTGCCGATCAGCGAGAAAGCCTGGCGCATGGGCGGTTCAAAGATGTTCATCGAGGTCGGCAATCAGGTACCGGTAAACGACCTGCTGCACGGCATCGTGATCGTCTCCGGCAACGACGCCAGCGTCGCCATGGCCGAGTACCTGGCCGGCGGCGAGACGCCCTTCGCCGATATCATGAATCAGCACGCCACTCGCCTCGGCATGACCAACACCCACTTCATGAACTCCACTGGCCTGCCCGACCCGGATCATTACTCCTCGGCGCGTGACCTGGCCAACCTGTCCCGGCACATCATCGAGGACTATCCCGAGCACTACGAGATCTATGCCCAGAAGCAGTTCACCTACGGCGGCATCGAACAGCCTAACCGCAACCGTCTGCTGTGGCGGGACTCGAGCGTCGACGGACTGAAGACCGGCTGGACCAACGAGGCCGGCTTCTGCCTGGTGGCCTCGGCCAAGCGCGAGGACATGCGGCTGATATCGGTGGTGATGGGCACCTCATCCGAGGAGGCTCGCGCCCAGGAAACTCAGAAGCTGCTCAGCTATGGTTTTCGCTACTTCGAGACCCTCAGGCTCGAGGATGCCGGCACTGAACTTGGCTCACCCAGAGTCTGGGGCGGTGTCGACAACAACTTGTCGGTGGGTGTCAGCAAGGCGGTCCACGTGACCGTTCCCCGAGATCGCCGCGAGGAAATGACCACCGATATCGTGATCCAGCAGGATCTTCAGGCACCCATACAGGAAGGCCAGGTAGTGGGTCAGATGACCGTCAAGCTGGGCAATGAAGTGGTTGATCAGCGCGACCTGCTGGCACTCGAGCCGATGGAAGAGGGCGGCTTCTTCAAGCGCCTGATCGATATCATTCTGCGCTTTTTCACCAATCTGTTCAGCGGCCTGTTTGGTTGATACAGGCTGCCTGGGCCGAGATCGATACTTCGCCTTGAGGAGATGCCAGACGTGAACAGCAAGACGCGGGACCTTCGTCAACCCGTTCCGGGGAGTGGAATGGAGCCGCCCAAGCTCGAGTTTCCCTGCGATTACGCGCTCAAGGTGGTCGGCGACGCGGCGGACGACTTCGGCGAGGCAGTGGCGGAAGTCGTCAAGCAGCATGATCCCGGCTTCGATGCGTCCAGTATCCAACTGGTGGAAAGTCGCAATGGCCGCTTTCTTTCGGCACGTCTCACCATGCACGCTACCGGAGAGGAGCAGATCAAGGCGCTGTTCGAGGCGCTCAAGGCCACCGGCCGCGTGCACATGGTGATTTGAGCCCATGGCTGAGCCTATCGTTGCGACAGGGCCGATCAGGCTGTATCGACTGGGACGCCGCGCTTACGAGCCGGTCTGGCAGGACATGCGCGAGCTGACCGACGCTCGCGATGCCGGCACCGAAGATCAGCTGTGGCTGGTCGAGCACGAGCCGGTGTTCACCCAGGGCAGGGCGGGCAAACCCGAGCATCTGCTGCTGCCGGGTGATATTCCGGTGGTTCAGACCGACCGCGGGGGGCAGGTGACCTACCATGGCCCCGGCCAGATCGTGCTGTACCCCCTGCTTGACGTGCGTCGCGCCAGGCTCAGCGTGCGTGGGCTGGTCAGCGCCATCGAGGATGCGGTGGTCAGTTTGCTGGCCGATTACCAGATCGAGGCTCACGCTCGTCCCGAGGCGCCCGGCGTCTATGTGGGCGAGCGCAAGATTGCCTCCCTTGGACTGCGCATACGGCGTGGGGCGAGTTTCCACGGGGTGGCGCTTAACGTCGACAACGACCTGTCACCCTTTCAGCGCATCAATCCCTGTGGCTATGCGGGCCTGGAGATGACCCGGATGGTCGATCTGGTCGAAAACGTGCCTTCCGCCATGGCGGTGGGTGAGCAGCTGGCAGAGTGTCTTGGGAAAGAGCTGGGGCGCGAGTTGGAAACAGCCTAGTCTAGGCCAGGCTATGATTATTCCTGGCTTGTGAAAAGATACAAAAAGATCGGCTCCGGGTGTATCAACCCGGAGCCGATCTTGTTTTTCACTGTGCTTGCTTTTTTTGACGTGCGTTTTGGCTTTTGCGCAGGGCCGGGCCGTTTCAGCCGACGTTGCGCGCGGGAATGATATTGGGATCAGGCGCCTGGTCGGGTACCTGGCCGTGGCCGGAAAGCTCGAGCCCCAGGTTGTTCTTCTCGAAGACCTGATCGGCGCGATAGCTGGAGCGCACCAGCGGACCGGAGGGCACCTCCATGAAGCCTTTCTCCAGGCCGACCTGGCGGTAGCGCTCGAACTCCTCGGGCGTGACCCAGCGCTCCACCGGCAGGTGGTTGCGGGTCGGACGCAGGTACTGGCCCAGGGTGACGATATCCACACCGATCTCGCGCAGGTCGTCGAAGGTCTGGAAGATCTCTTCTTCGGTTTCGCCCAGACCCAGCATCAGGCTGGTCTTGGTGATGATGTCCGGGCGGTGACGCTTGGCGTGAGCCAGCACGTCCAGCGTCTTGCGATAGCCGGCGCGGGGGTCACGAACGCGCTGGGTCAGGCGCTCGACGGTCTCGACGTTCTGGGCAAACACTTCAAGGCCAGAGTCGACGACGTTTTCGACCGCACTGTGAACGCCGTCGAAATCCGGCGTCAGGGCCTCGACCACCACCTCGGGCGTGCGTGCCTTGATGGCGCTGACGCAGGCGGCATAGTGGCCGGCGCCGCCGTCAGCGAGGTCGTCTCTGTCCACCGAAGTCAGCACGATATAGCGCAGCCCCATCAGCTCCACGGATTTGGCCGTGTTCTCCGGCTCTTCGGCATCCAGCCAGCCCTTGGGATTGCCGGTATCCACCGCGCAGAAGCGACAGGCCCGGGTACAGATGGAGCCCATCAGCATGATGGTGGCGGTGCCGTTGCTCCAGCACTCACCCATGTTGGGACAGTGGGACTCGGCGCACACGGTGCTCAGCCGATGCTGACTGACGTTGCGCTTCACGGCCTCGAAGCGCTGGCCGCCGGGTATCTGGGCGCGCAGCCATGTCGGCTTACGACCGAGATCCGGCTCGGACTCGCTCTGGGATCGCTGCTTCATGCCATCCTTGATGGCGGTCGTGCCCTGGGCGTTGCGGTACTTGGATCCGCTAGACACCCGGTGTGTGCTCTGCTCGCTCATGCTGGTATACCTCTCCACGGCGGCGGTTCGCCTAGCGTGGCGGCTTCCGGGGTTGATCACAGTGCTCCGGGCCGACGATAAGCGAATGGAATTCAGTGGGTGTCAGCCTACCACAGACGGGCAATATCTTGACAGTCGCCCCGGTGGTGCAGCTCGCGTCAAAGCCCCATGTCGCTGGCGTTGCGTCTCTTGTCTGCGACATTTTTTTGTGTACTCTATCACGCAATCCTCGCGCCAGCTTCGGATTTGCGTTATATTGCGATGCAACATAAGCGCAGCGCATAAGTATATGGATATTATCAAAAGCCAGTACGGCGATGCGTGTCAAATCACGCAGCACTAAAAACCATGGCTAACCATGGAGAGATGTCAAATGCCCCCTGAACTAATGATTCTGCCACCCGCTGCCGTATCGATGTTCGACCCCTTTGGTTTCGGGCGCGCCGCCTTTGACTACTGGCGTGACGCCATCGAGCGCAGCACCCTTTATATGGATGTCATGCGACAGCGTGGCAACCAGTACCTGGAACATATCGCAAAGACCAAGCCCAATGTGCTTGGCTTCGAATCCGAAGAGCTGCTCGACGGTCGCAACTTCTCGCGTCCGGTCAATTACGAGCTGTTGCGTATTCTGCCCCCCGACGGGGTGGAAACCGATCCGCAAATGCGCCCCTTCGTGGTGGTCGATCCTCGCGCCGGCCATGGTCCGGGCATCGGTGGCTTCAAGCCCGATAGCGAGCTGGGCGTGGCGCTGAAGGCGGGACATCCGTGCTATTTCATCGGTTTTCTGCCTTACCCCGAACCGGGGCAGACCGTCGAAGATGTGGTCGAGGCGGAAATTGCCTTCGTCCGCCATGTGAACTCGCTGCATCCGTCAAACGACGAGAAGGCGATGGTAGTAGGCAACTGCCAGGCTGGCTGGCAGATCATGATGGCCGCCTCCCTGGAGCCCGAGGAGTTCGGGCCAATCCTGATCGCCGGAGCGCCGCTATCCTACTGGGCCGGCGAGCGGGGCGGTGCGCCGATGCGCTACACCGGCGGCATGACCGGTGGCAGCTGGATGACCTCGGTGCTGAGCGACCTGGGCGCCGGGCAGTTCGATGGTGCCTGGCTGGTAGAAAACTTCGAACGGCTCAACCCTGCCAATACCTGGTGGAGCAAGCAGTACCGGCTCTATGCCCAGGTCGATACCGAAGTTGATCGCTATCTGGAGTTCGAGCGCTGGTGGGGTGGCCACGTGGTGCTGGGTGGTGAAGAGATCCAGTATATCGTAGACAACCTGTTTGTCGGCAATCGTCTGTCTACCGCTCAGCTGGTGACGTCCGATGGACGCCGCATCGACCTGCGCAACCTGCGCTCGCCGGTGGTGGTGTTCTGTTCACGAGGTGACGACATCACGCCACCGCCCCAGGCGCTGGGCTGGATTCGTGATCTTTATGAAGACCACAACGATATCATCGCCAATGATCAGACGATCGTTTACTGCATGCATGACAGCACCGGTCATCTGGGCATCTTCGTGTCGGGCAGCGTGTCGCGCAAGGAGCACGCAGAGTTCACCGCCAACATGGACTTCATCGACGTGCTGCCGCCGGGGCTGTATGAAACCACGGTATCGCGCGCCGATGAGCGGCCTGATGGCGAACTTATCGAGCGTGATTATCTGCTGGAGTTTCAGACCCGCAACTTCGAAGAGCTGAATAAAGAGATCCAACATCGCCCCGACGATGACCAGCGCTTTGCGACCCTGGCACGGATCTCCGAGATCAACCTGGGCCTTTACCGGCAGTTCGTGAAGCCGGCCATCCAGGCCGTGGCAACCCCGGAGGCGGCGCACTGGATGCGTCGCATGCACCCTAATCGCATGGGCTACCGTCTGTGGTCTGATAGCAACCCGCTGATGGTGCCGGTGCCGGTCATCGCCGAGATGGTACGCCAGGATCGCCATCCGGTCGGCAATGACAATATCTTCCGTGCTCTGGAAGGGGTGTTGTCGAGCCAGATTACCCATGTGCTGGATGCCCTCCGCGAACTGCGTGATCGCAGCACCGAGCGGCTGTTTCTGGATGTCTATGGCCAGCCGCTGCTGCAGGCGCTGGTCGGCCTTGGTGGCGATGCCCATGTGCACCGTCGTAGTCCCGGTACCGAGCCGGAGCATCGCCGCTTCCTGGAGCGCCGTCGTGAGGAAGTCTCGCAAAGCCTGGCCGACGGTAACGGTGAGGAAGCGGTGATGCGTGCGGTCATCTATGTGCTGGGAGGTTCGGCCTCCACTGATGGACGCAGCTTCACTCGCCTGCGGGCACTGCGTGCCGAGCTTGACTCGGCAACTGGCCTGGCCGAGTTCAAGCATATGGTGCGCGAGCAGGCCGCGGCGCTCGGTCATGACCTCAAGGCAGCCCTGGCAGCGCTACCGGCCATGCTCGAGGGGCTTTCCGCTGAGAGCATCGATGCCCATCTCGAAGAGATTGAGCATGTGCTGGCCGCTAGTGGCGACTTCAGCAAGCATGCGGGGGTGCGCCTGGAACGTATCAAGAAGCTGTTTGCCGAAGCGCGTCCCGATGCACCGGCACTGATCGAGGCCAAGCCTGGTAAAGAGAAAGAGGCGCCTGGCAAGGCTGTTGCTGAGAAGGCTACTACTGAGAAGGCTACTGCTGAGAAGGCTACTCCTAATGCCTCGGATACCAAGGCTCCCCGAGCCAGTCGTTCCCGGGCCGAGCGCAGCAAGCGAGGCTGATCACCGATCGACAGCACCTTGCACCACTCAACCCCCGCCGCCCATGCAGCGGGGGTTTTGTATCGTGCATAAACCGTATTAAAGCAAACGCCGTGACCAGGGCCTGTTGACGTTTCATCGCGAACCACGTTGCTGCGCCAAAGGGCGTCAGGCAAGGCGCGAAACGCCGGCAATGGTGGTGCCCTTACCCAGTTTCGCAACGCGGCATGGCGTCCTTTGTCGCGCAACCCGAAGGGACAGGGTCCATTGAGCACAGCATGGCGTTGTTCGTCGCTCATTGGGAACGACCCAACGACGCTCCTCACGCCTTGTTCTGCACCCAATGGGCCTCTGTCGCGGCCGTGAGGAAACGTCAACAGGCCCTAGCGTGATAGCGGTGGCTGGGGTAGGGTAAGCCCGATTCCATCCACCGAGGCCGCCAGTATCGGGGCTCGGCTACCGAGGACCTGGCGTAGCTGCCGCAAGCACCGTCCGGTGCATTCCTCGGCCTTCGTACTCAAAGAGTTGTGGAGCACTATGGGCAAGTCACTGGTCATCGTTGAGTCGCCGGCCAAGGCCAAGACGATCAACAAATATCTCGGCAAGGATTTCATCGTGAAGTCGAGCGTGGGTCATATTCGCGACCTGCCGACCAGCGGCTCTGGCAAGCAGGCATCGGATCCCAAGGAGCGTGCTCGCCAGGCGGCGATCACGCGCAAGATGTCTCCCGAGGAGAAAGCCGAACACCGCAAGCGCAAGGCGCACAGTCAGCTGATACGGCGCATGGGTATCGATCCCGATAACGACTGGGAGGCGCACTACGAGGTGCTGCCGGGCAAAGAAAAGGTCGTTACCGAGCTCAAGAAGCTGGCCGAGAAGGCCGACACCATCTATCTCGCGACGGACTTGGACCGTGAGGGGGAGGCGATCGCCTGGCATCTTCGCGAGACCATCGGCGGAGACGGCGAGCGCTATCGTCGCGTGGTGTTCAACGAGATCACCAAGAATGCGATTCAGGAGGCCTTCAAGGACCCGGGGCAGCTCAATATGCCCAGGGTCGAGGCCCAGCAGGCCAGGCGCTTCCTCGACCGCGTGGTTGGCTTCATGCTGTCACCGCTGCTGTGGGCCAAGGTGGCCCGCGGGCTGTCCGCCGGCCGGGTGCAGTCGGTGGCGATGAAGCTGATCGTCGAGCGTGAACGCGAAATTCGTGCCTTCGTGCCCGAAGAGTTCTGGGACGTGCATGCCGACCTGGCGGCCGACGGCGAAGCGCCGATACGCTTCGAGCTGGTGCGTCAGAACGGCAAGACTTTCCGCCCGACCTCCGAGGCCGAGACGCTGGAGCGCATTGCCGGGCTGCGCAAGGTGGCGCTGGTCATCACTGCCCGGGAAGACAAGCCGACCCGCTCCAGGCCGAGCGCCCCGTTCATCACCTCGACATTGCAGCAGGCGGCCAGCGGTCGCCTGGGCTTCTCGGTCAAGAAGACCATGATGCTGGCTCAGCGGCTCTACGAGGCGGGCTACATCACCTACATGCGTACCGACTCCACCAACCTGTCCCGGGATGCGGTGGATGGCGTGCGCGGCTTTATCGGCCAGGAGTTCGGCGAGCGCTACTTGCCTGATTCGCCCAATAGCTACAGCAGCAAGGAGGGCGCCCAGGAGGCCCACGAGGCGATTCGCCCGTCGGACGTCACCCGTCGCGCCACCGACCTGGCCGGCATGGAGCGCGACGCCGAGCGGCTCTATGAGCTGATCTGGCGCCAGTTCGTGGCCTGTCAGATGCCACCGGCCGAGTATCTGTCGACCTCGCTGATCGTCGAGGTCGACGGCTATGAGCTCAAGGCCCGCGGCCGCGTGCTCAAGTTTGATGGCTATACCCGCGTCATGAAGCCGATGGGGCGCAAGGACGAGGACCAGGCCTTGCCGGATCTGGCCAAGGGCACGCCGATGACGCTGAAGTCGTTGGACCCTCAGCAGCACTTCACCAAACCGGCGCCGCGCTACACTGAAGCCAGTCTGGTCAAGGAGCTCGAGAAGAAGGGCATCGGCCGGCCCTCGACCTATGCGGCGATCATTTCGACCATTCAGGATCGCGGCTATGTGCGCCTGGAGAACCGTCGCTTCTACGCCGAAAAACTCGGTGACATCGTTAGCGAGCGGCTCACGGAATCCTTCCCGGACCTGATGGACTACTCCTTTACCGCACGCATGGAAGACAACCTCGACGAGGTGGCCCAGGGCCAGCGCCGCTGGCGCGAACTGCTGGACGCCTTCTATGCTGAGTTCCGTGCCGAGCTGGCGGTGGCCGAGAGCGATGAGGGCATGCGGCCCAATCAGCCGGTGCCCACCGATATCGACTGCCCAAGCTGCGGGCGCAAGATGCAGATTCGCACCGCCTCCACCGGCGTCTTCCTCGGCTGCAGCGGCTATAATCTGCCGCCCAAGGAGCGCTGCAAGACCACCATGGACCTGCTGCCCGGCGATGAGGCCGTGGCGGCCGATGCCGATGAGGCGGCGGAGACCGATGCGCTGCGCGCCAAGCAGCGCTGCGGTATTTGCGGCACTGCCATGGACAGCTATCTGATCGACGAGACCCGCAAGCTGCATATCTGTGGTAATAGCCCCGACTGTCCGGGCTACGAGGTCGAGCAGGGGCGCTTCCGCATCAAGGGCTACGAAGGCCCGGTCATCGAGTGCGACAAGTGCGGCAGCGAGATGCAGCTCAAGTCGGGCCGCTTCGGCAAGTATTTTGCCTGCACCGGCGAGGGCTGCAAGAACACTCGCAAGCTGCTCAAGAGCGGTGAGGTGGCGCCGCCCAAGATGGACCCCATCGACATGCCAGAGCTGGCCTGTCAGAAGGTCGATGATCACTATGTGCTGCGTGACGGGGCCAGCGGCCTGTTCATGGCGGCCAGCAAGTTCCCGCGTAACCGTGAGACCCGCCCGCCGCTGGTGCGCGAGCTCAAGGCACACAGCGAGGCGCTGCCCGAGAAGTATCACTACCTGCTCAATGCGCCAAGCGAAGACCCGGATGGGCGTCCGACCCAGATTCGTTTCTCGCGCAAGTCCAAGGAGCAGTTCGTGATGACCGAGAAAGACGGCAAGGCATCGGGCTGGAAGGCCACCTTTGTCGACGGGCGCTGGCAGGTCGAGGACAAGCGCAAGTGACGCCACGAGCGCGCACCAACCAGCTGCTGTACCAGGCCGAGCTGTTGTTGAGCATGGAAGCAGCGGCTGGCCGTGAGGATGGCGACGAGACGACTGATGTCCGCCGTCAGGCGCTCCATGAAAGTGTACTGGCAATGCTTGAACTGACGCTAGAGTCTCTGCTGCGTGAAGTCACTGGGCACGCGGGCCTTGAGCGTCACGGTTGGCGGGAGCTGCTGGGTGATGTGTCGCTGCCCTGCGCCGAACTGGTGCGGCTACGCGAGCTTGCCGGACAGCCTCAAAGCTGGCTGGCCTGGCTGGTGGCGCGGCTTGAAGCGCTGCATTCTTCCCAGGGCGCGACCGGTCGCCAAAAAGAGACGCCTGCCGGGCTGATTGCTGTTGAAGGAAGCGGTTCTTGCCTGGAAAATGAACTTTGGTCTTGTGTGAACGGTGTCCGGGCCGAGATCGCAGCGCTGCGTGAAACCAGCCAGGAATGGTAGTCTCGCCGGTGTCCAGGGCGTACCGTCGATGGATTGATAGCTTGGGGGAAGTTGCATGTCGCTGACGCGTCGTGATTTTTGCCGGTTGACGGGGCTAGGTGCCCTGCTGGTGGGGTTTTCAGCCGAGGCGCAGTTGCTGGACAACCTGCTTGCCGAGCCCTCTGCAGCGAGCGGCATGCGCATGGCGCAATGGCTCGAGCAGGCCAGCAAGTCACGCTATCCGGGAGAAGTCTGGGTGCTGGTCGATGATCAGGAGGCGAGGCTTCGTGTGTATCGGGGTGACTATCTGATCGAGTCCTTCTCACCCATTTCACTGGGGCGCGGTGGGGCCAAGCCTCAGCGTCTCGAAGGTGATCGCGCCACTCCTCTCGGTGAGTTTCGCGTCAACCGTTTTAATGCCAGAAGCAAGTTTCATATCTTTATCGGTCTGGACTATCCTACACCCTTCCACGCTCGCCAGGCCCTTGAAAGTGGCGTTTACAGTCAGCAAGACTATGATGACTACTTTGATTACTATCGGCGCTACGGGTCGCCGCCGCAGCAGACGGCGCTGGGTGGGTACATCGGCATTCACGGGGTTGGCGTGGCCGACCCGAATATTCATCGCCGCTTGCATTGGACAGACGGCTGTGTTGCGGTAGAAGACTCTCAGATCAGGCGCTTGTCGTTGTTGGTCGACATTGGCACGAGAGTCGTCATCCGCTAGGATTCATAGCGCTAGCATGTTTTCGTCTTTGGTCCAGCGTTGTCTCTTGCTTTAGAACAGCGTTTGGCATCTGGCAAACAGTCGACTTAGGCTGTATAAGTCCTGCATGTGCAGGAAGCCTGTTCAACAGGTAACATCAACGCAGTACCAAGGAAACACTAAGGGGAATCTTATGACTATGAAGAACACTATGAAACTGACCGTTGCCGCTGCTGCCATGGCCCTCATGGCTGGCTGTGCGTCTTCCGGCGCTCTGGAAGAAGTTCGTACTACTGCTGAAACCGCTCAGGCTGATGCGGCTGAAGCTCGCAGCATGGCTTCTCAGGCGCTGAACACCGCCAACCAGGCGCAGCGTGACGCTCAGGCAGCGCTGCAGATGTCTCAGCAGAACCGCGAAGAGATGAACCGCATGTTCGAGCGTAACATGCGCAAGTAAGCGTCTCTCGCTGCTTCGGCAGCAAGACGCGGTAGCACACTCGTGTGCTACCTGTGATACCAAGTAGCATCAAGGGTCCTGCCGCGAGGCAGGGCCCTTGTGGTTTTTGGGTGGTACTTTTTTCAACGCCGGAACCTGATTTCGACGCCCGGCACGAACAAAAAGCGCCCGCCGTCCGGGGATGACGGCGGGCGCCTGAGAGGCAAAAGTCTGTCTTGATCCAGGCCTCGGTTTCAGTCGATGAGCTCTACCGCCACGGCGGTGGCCTCACCGCCGCCGATGCACAGGCTGGCGATGCCGCGCTGGCCACCTTTGGTGCGCAATGCATGAATCAGCGTGGCAATGATGCGAGAGCCGGTAGAGCCAATGGGATGACCCTGGGCGCAGGCGCCGCCGAACACGTTGACCTTGTCGTGGGGCAGGCCGAGGTCGTCGATGGCCATCAGCGTGACCACGGCAAAGGCCTCGTTGATCTCGAACAGGTCCACGTCGCTGACGCTCCAGTCGAGCTTTTTCATCAGCTTCTCGACGGCACCGACCGGGGCGATAGTGAATTCGCTGGGATGCTGGGAGTGAGTGGCATGGCCCAGCATGCGCGCCAGCGGCTTCACTCCGTGACGGTCAGCGGCGGCCTGGCTTGACAGAATCAGTGCCGAGGCGCCGTCGGAGATGGAGCTGGCGTTGGCGGCGGTGATGGTGCCGTCCTTGGCAAAGGCCGGACGCAGCTCGCGAATCTTGTCGAGTCGGGCCTGGAAAGGCTGCTCGTCATGTTCGACCAGGGTATCGCCCTTGCGGCTGGACACGGTGACCGGTGCCATCTCAGCATCGAGATGACCGGCGTTGGTGGCCTCCATGGCGCGTTCGAGAGAAGCGATGGCAAAATCGTCCATGCGCTCACGGGTGTAGCCGCGTTCGCTGGCCACATCCTGGGCAAAGACGCCCATCAGCTTGCCGGTTTCGGCATCCTCCAGTCCATCCAGGAACATGTGATCCTTGAGCTCGCCGTGTCCCAGGCGGTAGCCGGTGCGTGCGCGGGTCAGCACGTGGGGCGCATTGGACATCGATTCCATGCCACCGGCCAGCATCACCTCTGCACTGCCGGCGCGGATCAGGTCGTGGGCCAGCATGGCAGCCTTCATGCCCGAGCCGCACAGCTTGTTGATGGTGGTGGCACCTATCGCATCAGGGATGCCTGCCTGGCGCATGGCCTGGCGCGCCGGCCCTTGCTTGACCCCGGCGGGCAGTACGCAGCCCATGATGCCTTCATCGATGTTTGAAGCCTCAATGCCGGCGCGTTCGATGGCGGCACGAATGGCAACGGCGGCAAGCTCTGGTGCGCTCATGCTGGACAGGCTGCCTAGCATGCCGCCCATGGGCGTGCGGGCAGCGGAAAGAAAGACGATATCGTTGGACTGGCTCATGGTGTGTCTCCCGAACGTCGCGGACGCTGGCTGGTGGAGTGTGGCCTGCTTGGCGGCCCGGCGATGCCGGACGCGTTGACCTATTGGCGGGGCTATGGTTTTCTCGGTGCCAGACCAAGCAAGCGCTAGTGTGGCCATCCATGAATGTAATGAATGACTCTCCGCGTCGCAAGGAGCTTACGCGCCAGGCTTCCCAGCTGTTCGTGCAGGAAGGTTTCGACCGAACCACGGTACGCATGCTCGCCGAGGAAATGGGCATCAAGTCCGGCAGCCTGTTCCACCACTTCAGCGACAAGCAGGAAATTCTTGCCGCCGTGATCGAAGAGGGCACCCAGAATGCGCTGATGATCGCACGTCAGGCGCTGAAGAAGTGCGACGCCACCCCGGCGGCAAGACTGCATGCCATGGCCCGGGCGCATCTTGAAACACTGCTCACCGACCGTAATGCCCATGTGGTCGCGCTGTACGAGTGGCGTCGCCTCGATAGCCGCTCCAAGGAGCACCTGGTGCATCTGCGCGATGCCTACGAGGCGCTGTGGGAAAAGGTGATCGACGAAGCCTTGGGCGCCGGCTTGATCAAGGGCGACCGCTTTCTGGTCTCGCGCTTCGTGATGGGTGCGCTCAACTGGACGGTGCGCTGGTATGACCCGGCGGGGGAGCGCACTCCGGAAGATCTTGCCGATGAGCTGGTGGCCATGATTACTCAGCACAGCTGCTGAACCGGCTGCATCGCGAACTGACCCAGGAGATACCCATGCAAGTACACGACAAGACGTTTCTGATTACCGGCGCCGCCTCCGGGCTGGGTGCCGCTACCGCCGAGCGGCTGGTCGCTAGCGGTGGCCGAGTGGTGCTGTGTGACCTCAGTGATGCCGTCGAGGCGCATGTCCAGCGGCTTGGCGATCCCGCCATGGCGATGCGCGGCGATGTCACCTCCGCCGATGATATTCAGGCCGCTGTGAAGGCCGCTATCGCGCTGGGCGGCCAGCTTGACGGCGTGGTGCACTGTGCCGGTGTGGTCAGCGTGGCCAAGCTGCTGGATCGCCAGGGCAACCCCGCCGATCTGGACGCTTATGCGCGCACCATCCAGATCAATCTGGTGGGCACCTTCAACGTCATGCGTCTGGCGGCTGCCGCCATGTCGACCAACGCACCGAGCGACGACGGCGAGCGCGGCGTGATCATCAATACCGCCTCGGTGGCGGCCTTTGACGGCCAGGTGGGACAGTGCGCCTACAGTGCGTCCAAGGCCGGGGTGGTGGGCATGAGCTTGCCTGCCGCGCGTGAGCTGTCGCGCCACGGCATTCGCATCATGGCGATAGCTCCCGGTGTGTTCGAGACGCCAATGATGAGTGATATCCCCGAGGAGGCGGTGGCCTCGCTGTCGGCGGCGGTGCCCTTCCCCAAACGACTGGGCAAGCCCGATGAGTTTGCCCGTCTGGCCGAGCAGATCATTACCAACAGTATGCTCAACGGTGAAGTCATTCGCCTGGATGGCGGCATTCGCATGCAGTGACCCCGGAAGCTTGAAGCTGGAAGAAAAAACCCCTTGACTCCAACTGGGTGCAGGCTAGCTTCCAGCGTCGAGATTTTAAACGAGCGCTTGACTCGTCGTCAGACTGGCGCCACTATCAAACGCACGTTTGAAATGGCGCCTTCGTCGTTGTGCGCCCGCTGCCGAGGAAAACAACATGCCAGACTATCAGGCTCCGCTTCGCGATCTGCGTTTCGTCATGGACGAGCTGCTCGACTACCCGGCCCACTACGCTCGCCTGCCCGGCGGCGAAGAGGCCTCTCCCGATCTGGTTGCCGCCATATTGGAGGAAGGCGCGCGCTTTTCTCGCGACGTGCTGTTGCCGCTCAATCAGAGCGGTGATGAGCAGGGCTGTCAGTTGGAGGGTGGCGAAGTCACGGCACCCAAGGGCTTCAAGGAAGCCTATCGGCTGTATGTCGAGAGCGGCTGGCCGAGTCTGGCTGCCGATCCCGACCACGGTGGCCAAGGCCTGCCGCACTCGCTGGCCATGGTGATGTCCGAGATGATCTGTTCGAGCAACCTGGCCTGGGGCATGTACCCGGGGCTTTCTAACGGCGCCGCCGATGCCCTGCGCCACCATGGTACCAAGGAGCAGAAGGCGGCCTATCTGACCAAGCTGGTCGAAGGGGTATGGACCGGCACCATGTGCTTGACCGAGCCGCACTGCGGCACCGACCTGGGTCTGATCAAGACCCGCGCGGTGCCCGATGGCGATAACGGCTATGACATCAGCGGCACCAAGATCTTCATTTCTGCCGGCGAGCATGACCTGGCCGAGAACATCGTCCATCTGGTGCTGGCCAAGCTGCCGGACGCCCCGGCCGGCTCCAGGGGGATTTCGCTGTTTGTGGTGCCCAAGTACCTGCCCGACGGCGACGGCAATCCCGGCGAGCGCAACGGCGTCAGCTGCGGCTCGCTGGAACACAAGATGGGCATTCACGGCAATGCCACCTGCGTCATGAACTTCGACGCTGCCAAAGGCTATCTGGTTGGCCCGCCCAACAAGGGCCTGGCGTGCATGTTCACCATGATGAACGCTGCCCGTATCGGTGTCGGCATTCAGGGGCTGGGATTGACCGAAGCCAGCTTCCAGAACTCTCTGGCCTATGCTCGCGACCGCTTGCAGATGCGCGCGCTGTCCGGTGCCAAGGCCCCTGACAAGCCGGCCGATCCGATCATCGTGCACCCCGACGTGCGACGTATGCTGCTGACCCAGAAAGCCTTTGCCGAGGGTGGCCGGATGCTGGTGCTCTACGTCGGACAGCTGGTCGACGTGGTGGAAAAAAGCACCGACAAGGACGAATGCGAGCGCGCCGAGTCGCTGCTGGGTGTGCTGACGCCCATCGTCAAGGCGTTTCTGACCGAAACCGGATTCGAGGCCACCAACGAAGGAATGCAGGTATTCGGCGGACACGGCTTTATCCGCGAGTGGGGCATGGAACAGCTGGTGCGTGACGCCCGCATCACTCTGCTGTACGAAGGCACCACCGGCATTCAGGCCCTCGACCTGCTGGGGCGCAAGGTGCTGATGGACCAGGGCGAGAGCCTCAAGATCTTTACCAAGGAAATTCACAGGTTTTGCCAGGCCGAGGAGGGTGCCCCAGGCATGGCCGAATTCGTGCGGCCCCTGGCCAAGCTGAATCGGGAGTGGGGCGAGCTGACCATGGCGGTTGGCATGAAGGCCATGAGTGATCGCGAAGAAGTGGGCGCTGCAAGCGTCGACTATCTGATGTACTCAGGCTATGTGGCCCTGGCCTACCTGTTCGCCCGTGCGGTCAGCACGGCCAAGACAGCCCTTGAGGCTGGCACCAGCGAGACGGCCTTCTACCAGGCCAAGATCAACACGGCGCGCTTCTACTTCGACCGCCTGTTGCCACGCACGCGCGCCCACCAGCAGATGATTCAGGCGGGCGGCGAGTCGCTGATGGCGATCAGCGCCGATGATTTCGGGCTTGGCTTCGAGATCTGACACCAGGCTCTTGTCACTGAACGATATTCACGGCGGGCTTTGTCCGCCGCTGTTTGTTGTTCGTGAATCGCCGAGGTCCTTGTATGTCCGGTGCTGTGGGAGGGCGCCGAGGATGAGACCTAGTCGTCGGCCGGACGACCGACCAGCGAACGGGTTTCCTCACGGGCCTCGGTAAGCACGATGCGTGCGCTGTCACCCAGTTTGAAGCGTTCGACGCCTTCGATCTGGATGCGGCCTTCCTTGTCGTCGATCACTACCTTGTCGCGGTCGCTGTGCATCAGCGGCGCCGGTATGAACACGGTGGCGCCGTTGGCGACCAGCCGTACCCGCATGCCGCCGCGGTTGATGGAGATGATCTCGGCATCAAACGCCTCACCCTCGACGGTAGCCGGGGTCAGGTAGCGCACATACAGCCAGTCCTTGACGTCGCGCTCGGCCATGCGGTTGAGCCGCCGGCGTTCGGTGAGCTGCTCGGTCATCGCCTGGCTCGCCTCGGCCGGCGCCTGTTCGCCCTTGAGCACGCGCTTGATCAGACGGTGGTTGACCATGTCGCCGTACTTGCGAATCGGCGAGGTCCAGGTGGCATAGGCGGCAAGCCCCAGGCCAAAGTGCGGGCCGGGCTTGGCCGACATGCTGGTGAAGCCCTGGAAGCGGCGCAGGCGAGCGTCCAGCCAGGCGTCGTCGCGGGCTTCCAGCGCGCGCTTGAGCTCACGGTAGCGCGGCAACTCGACCAGGGCTTCGGGCTCGACGCTGATCTCCTGAGCGGTCAGGAACTCGTGGGCGGCTTCGGCCTTTTCCGGCTCGAAGGCGCGGTGCACGTTGAAGATACCGTGGCCGACGTGCTCTGACAGCAGGTGCGCGCAGCAGGCGTTGGCGACGATCATCGACTCTTCGATCATGCGATTGGCGATACGCCGATGCTCGGTGCGGATATCCAGCACGTTGCCGGCATCATCGAGAACAAAGACGTAGTCGGGACGGTCATTGAACACCAGCGCATGCTCTGCGCGCCAGGCGCTGCGCGCCTCGGTCAGTGCCTGAAGTGCCTTTAGCTGCTCGCCAATTGCCTCGCTGGGTATCCAATCACCTTGGCCTTCAAGCCAGTCGGAGACCTGGTCATAGATCAGACGGCCATGGGAGCGCACCGTGGCGGCGAAAAAGCGGTAGTCGCCGAGGCTGCCGTCGGCGTTTACATCCAGCGTGCAGACCAGCACCGGACGATCCTTGCCTTCCCATAGCGAGCACAGATCGTCGGCCAGAGTCTCGGGCAGCATGGTGACGTTCTGGCCGGGCAGGTAGACGGTAAAGGCGCGGGTGCGTGCCTCCAGGTCGGCGGCGTGGCCTTCCTCGACGTAGGCGGTAGGGTCGGCAATGGCCACGCTCAGGCGCCAGCCGCCTTCGGCGCGCGGCTCGATGCGTAGCGCATCGTCCATGTCGCGGGTGCTCTCGCCATCGATGGTAAAGAACGGAAGCGCGGTGAGGTCTTCACGCTCCAGGCCTTCGTCGAGCATCGGCCAGTCGTTGCCGGCTTCGGGGCTTGCCTGCTCCAGCGCGTGGCGGGCCAGCGTCACGCGCCACGGCACGGCGGGATCGTCAGCCTTGGCCACCAGCTCGTCGACCTGGGTAAAGAAGGCGCGATCATCGGGCTTGAGCGGGTGGCGTACCAGCCGTGCTACCACCCAGTCGCCGTCGTCCAGGCTGTCTTCGTCCAGACTGCGCTTGATGCGTGTCTTGAGCGGCTGTTTGATCGAGGGGTGATCAGGCACCACGGCCAGTCGGCCCTCGCGCTTTTGCAGGCGCGCGATGAAGCGCTGCATGCCGGTCTCGATCAGGGTGTCAGGCTCGACCGAGGTCTTCTCGCCCTCCTGATGGAGAATAGCTTCCACGCGGTCGCCATGCAGCACCTGCTTCATGGCGGGGGGTGGCACGAAATACGACTCGCCGGCATCCGTCTCGAGGAAGCCAAAGCCACGCTCGGTGGCCTTGATGACGCCTTCTACGCGAGGCGTGTTAACGCGAATCTGTTGCTTGAGTTGAGCAAGCAGCGAATTATTCTGCAGCATGGTCACGATTGGGTGGCGGGATAGGCAGGCTACTATACGGATTCCGCCGGCGTCCGCCAAACTGCTCCTACTCCTAAAGAGAGGCTTTTAATTCACCGATCAGCCGCTCGCGGCGCTGCAGGGCGGCAAGGCCGGTATCGCCGAGCACGCTGGCGACCTCGCTGAGCAGCGCTTCGACCAGCAGCATGAAGGCGCACATGCTGTTGCTGAAGAACAGGCTGTGGTTGGGGACCTGAAAACTGTACATGGCGCTGCTGCTTAGCGGCGAGCCGATGGCGTCGGTCAGGGCGATGACGCGAATATCGTGCTGTGCGGCCACATCGGCGGTGGCCAGTACGCTCGGCGTGTAGGGATAGCAGCTGGCGACCACCAGCACGTCGCCTTCGTCCAGCTGGGCCAGCGCATCGGCCACGCCCTGGCGAGAGCCATCGAGTATCGCCACATCGCTTCTCAGCATGCCCAGCCCATAGGCCATGAACATGGCCAGCGAGCTGAATTGGCGCATGCCGTGGATGCGTACGCGGCGCGCTGTGGCCAGCAGTTCGGCGCTCCTGGCCAGGCTCTCGGCGTCGATATTAGCTGTAAGATCGGCCAGGTTGGCGCTTTCCTGGCGAGCCAGCTCGGCCATGCGTGCAAGTCCGCCTTGGGCGGCGGCGTCGCTCAGCAGACGCGATACCTGATCGCTGTAAAAGCCTTTGCTGTGGGTCAGGCTGCGGCGAAAGACGTCCTGCAGCTGGGCAAAGCCCCGATAGCCGAGGCGTCGCGACAGCCGCGACAGAGTCGAGGCGCTGACGTTATGACGCGAAGCCAGTTCGCTGATGGTGGAAAAAGCCGCCTGCTCCGGCACGGTCAGCAGCGCGCCCAGCACATGGCGGGCGGCCTTGCCCAGAGCGATGGGGGAGTTTCCTGCCTCGATATCGCTAAATAGCTGATGGAGCTCGGATAGCGTCTGCGGGGCAAGTGTTGGATCGGAAGTTGAGCCGAGCGTATTGGGCTTGTCAGGCATCGTGTTCATCCATCGAGCGGGTAGCGGTATAACGTGCAGCCGGCCCATTGTAGCCTGATGAGGCATGACCGAGTGCAAGCGTAAACGAACGCAGTTGTTGCAAAATAATTTTCATCAATAGAATATGGAAATATTGCTTTCTTTTAGTTTTTTTATCGACCTGTTATCGCCAGCCATCGCCCGGAGCCCATCATGAGCCACGTCTTTCATCGTCATCTGAAACAGTCCTACCCCATGGCCGTCGGTGGCGACGGCCCCTACCTGATCGATTCCCAAGGCAAACGCTATCTCGATGCCAGCGGCGGTGCCGCGGTGTCGTGTCTGGGCCATAGCGACCCTGACGTGATCGAGGCGGTGCGCGAGCAGGTCGGCCGCCTGGCCTATGCTCACACCTCTTTTTTCACTACCGACGTGATGGAAACGCTGGCCGACTTTCTCGTCGAGCGGGCGCCTGCCGGGCTGAGTTCGGTCTACTTCGTATCCGGCGGCTCGGAGGCGGTAGAGGCGGCGCTGAAACTGGCCCGTCAGTTCGCTATCGAGATTGGCCAGCCAGGGCAGCGCCATCTGATCGCGCGGCGGCAGAGCTACCACGGCAATACCCTGGGGGCGCTGGCGACCGGCGGTAATGCCTGGCGTCGTCGCCAGTTCGAGCCGCTGCTGGTGGAGGTGAGCCATGTCAGCCCCTGCTATGCCTACCGCGATCAGCGCGCCGATGAGACGCCGGAGGCCTATGGCGAGCGTCTGGCCGAGGAGCTGGAGGCCGAGGTTCAGCGCCTGGGGCCGGACACGGTGCTGGCGTTTGTTGCCGAGCCTGTCGTCGGGGCGACGCTGGGCGCGGTGACGGCGGTGCCGGGCTATTTCCGTCGCGTGCGCGAGATCTGTGATCGCCACGGCATTTTGCTGATTCTTGACGAGGTGATGTGCGGCATGGGGCGCACCGGCAGCCTGTTCGCCTGCGAGCAGGAGGGCGTGGTGCCGGATCTGGTGACCATTGCCAAGGGTCTGGGCGCCGGCTATCAGCCGATCGGCGCGACCCTGGTGAGCGAGCGCATTCGCGATGCCATCGCCCAGGGCTCGGGCTTCTTCCAGCACGGCCACACCTACATCGGCCACGCCACGGCCTGTGCCGCAGCGCTTGCCGTGCAGCGTGTCATCGAGTCTCGCGGTCTGTTAACGCAGGTGCAGCGACTGGGTGACGGACTGCAGCAGCGGCTGGACGAGCGCTTCGGTGAGCATCCACATATCGGTGATATCCGCGGTCGTGGCCTGTTCCGCGGCCTGGAGCTGGTGGCGAATCGCGACAGCAAGACGCCGTTTGATCCGTCGCGCAAGCTCAATGCCCAGATCAAGCGCACGGCCATGGAAAACGGCCTGATGTGCTATCCCATGGGCGGCACCCTGGATGGTGTGCAGGGCGATCATGTCCTGCTGGCGCCGCCGTTCATTCTTGAAGACGCGCACCTCGATGAGATCGTCGACAAGCTCGACGCCACCTTCAAGGCGGTTCTCGGCAACTGATCAAGGAACTTGTATGAACATAACCTCACGTCTTCCTGAGCTGGACGACGCCACCATGAGCGCCGAGCAGCGCCGGGTGCTGGACGCTATCCTGAGCGGTCCGCGCGGCAACCTGGACGGCCCCTTTCTGGCCTGGGTGCACAGCCCGGAGCTTGCCGATAACGCTCAGCAGCTGGGCGCATTTTGCCGCTACGGCACGCGGCTGGAATTGCGTCTCACCGAGCTTGCCATACTGGTGACCGCCAGCTGGTGGCAGTCCCAGGCCGAGTGGCAGATTCATGCCCCGATTGCCGCCGAGGCCGGCCTGGATGACGCGGTGATCGATGCGCTGCGCCAAGGGCGCGAGCCGAGCTTTACCCGCGACGATGAGGCGCTGGTCTATCGGCTGGGTACTACGCTTTACGCCACGCGGCGGGTCGATGATGCGCTCTACGCCGAGGCCGTGGAGGCCTTCGGCGAGCCGGCGGTGGTGGAGTTGGTGGGCGTGTTTGGCTATTACGCGCTGGTGGCCATGACCCTCAACGTTTTCGAAGTGCGCCGCGGCAGCGCGCCGCTGCCGTTTGCTGAGCCGTCTTCTTCACATGCTGTTGATTGAAGACGCCGGCTGGAGGCCTTGTCTGAAATCATAAGAAAAATCAGCGCAAATCCAGTCTGGAAAGCTATGCTGTCGGCAGCTTCGCAATACAAGGTTGATCCGACGCAATGGCTGACAGCACCCTGGTTTTCCTGCTTCTCGGCACCACCCTGGGGGCCTTCATCTGGGGCCGCCTGCGCTATGACCTGGTCGCGCTGGCCGCACTGCTGGGAGCGGTCGCTCTGGGCCTGGTGCCTGCCGGTGAGGCCTTCCTGGGGTTTGGCCACCCGGCGGTGATTACCGTCGCCGCGGTACTGGTGCTCAGTCGCGGCTTCGAACGCGCCGGCGTGGTGGATCAGATCGCCAATCAGGTCCTGCGTGTTGGTGATCAGCCCACGCTGCAGATACTGGTGCTGACCGGGGCCGTGCTGGTGCTCTCGGGGCTTATGAACAACGTCGGTGCGCTGGCGCTGATGCTGCCGGTGGCCATCCGAATGGCACGGGAGCATGGCAGCCCGCCGTCGCTATTATTGATGCCGCTGGCCTTTGGCTCGTTGCTGGGTGGCCTGCTTACCCTGATCGGTACTCCGCCCAATATCATCATTTCCAGCTATCGCCGCTCGGTGACCGGCGATGCCTTCGGCATGTTCGACTTCTTTCCCGCAGGAGCCGCGGTGGCGGCCGTGGGGCTGATCTTTCTCGTCTTGCTGAGTGGACGGCTGGTGCCCCGGCGTGCCGGCAGCACCTCCACCGAAGCCATGTTTGATACGGCCCACTATCTGGTCGAACTCGAGGTGCCCGATGAGGGCAAGGCGGTGGGCTGGTCGCTGCGGGATTTACGTGAGGCCTTGGGGGAAAACCTGCCGGTATTGATGGTGGTGCGCGGCGAGCGCCGCTACCCGGGCTATTCTTTTTACGGCCTGCTGCGCGCTGGCGATATTTTGCTGATGGAGGCCGGTCCTGACGAAATGAAGCTGCTCGCGGACAAGGCCGGGTTGAGCGTCGGTCGGCAGAAGAAAGAGGAGGAACCTGCCGAAGGCGACGATGCCAAGGACGACACTGGCGATCCTGATACAGATAGCGATACCGCCAGTGCTGCACTGACAGCGCTGCAGGATGGCTCCACGGTCCAGTGTGCCAGCGCTGATACGGCGAAGACGGGGGCGAAAGCAGAGGCGAAGGTAAAGGCGAGTGCAGAGGGCATAAACAAGGACAAGAAAAAGGACAATGGCAAATCCTCCTCCCGACGCCCAACCATGGATGCCGAGGACCTGCAGCTGGTCGAGGCGGTGATACGCAACGACTCGATGATGCTGTATCGCAGTGCCGGCCAGCTGGGCCTGCGCAATCAGTTCGGCCTGCATCTGGTGGCGGTGGCGCGGGACGGTGGCCGCCTTAACCAGCGGCTGCGCGATATTCGCTTTCGTGCCGGCGACGTGTTGCTGCTTCAGGGCGATGAACAGGGGATTGGCGAGAGCCTTGCCACCCTGGGGTGCCTGCCGCTGGCGCGCCGCGACCTGTCGCTGGGTCAGCCGCGGCGGATGATGCTCTCGCTGGGCATCTTTGCCGTCGCCATCATCGCCATGGTACTTGGGCTGGCACCGGCGGCCGTGGCGCTCTCCGCGGCGGCGCTCATTTCGCTGGTGGTGGGGGTGCTGTCGCTGCGGGATGGCTATCAGGCCCTGGATGGGCCGGTGATCGTGCTGCTGGGCGCCATGATCCCGGTAGGGCAGGCGTTGGAGACCAGCGGCGGTGCGGCCTTGATCGCCGAGACCCTGCTATTGCTGGGAAGCCAGTGGCCAATCGTGGTCACCCTGTTTGGCCTGTTCCTGATCGGCATGCTGCTGTCCAACGTGGTGAACAATGCCGCCGCCGCGCTGCTGATGGCGCCGATTGCTGCGAGTCTGGCCAAGGGCTTCGAGGCCTCGCTGGATCCCTTTTTGATGGTGGTGGCGATCAGCGCCTCCTGCGCCTTCATGACGCCGATTGGCCACCAGTCCAACACCCTGGTGATGGGGCCGGGAGGCTACCGCTTCGGTGACTACTGGAAGCTGGGCCTGCCGCTGTCGCTGGTGGTGATGGTCGTCGCCGTTCCCGTGGTGTTACTCGTCTGGCCTCTATGAGCGCTAGCCGTTTTCGTACATGCTCTGGCAAGCAAAAGGCCTGGCCCCGGTGTAATACCGAGGCCAGGCCTTTTGCTGTTGCTAAGTGCTTTTATTGACGTGGTCAGCTCAGGCGGGCTGGTGGCGCAGCACCTTGGACTTGTCGGTGACGAAGGCCTCGTAGTCGAAGTCGTCCACGGTCAGCATCTCCAGCACCTCGAGCTCGCGCTGGCGCATGAAGCCGGCGTCATCTTCGCTGAGGATGCCCTTGGCCAGAGCAGCCTCTACGCGCTCTTCCGGATGCAGGGCATCGGCGGGCAGCTCACCCTTGGCGTAGGCCTTGTTGACCTTGTGGTAGAGCGCCTCGGCGCGCTCCTGGGTCACCAGCAGAGCGTTGTAGCGCGCCAGCGGGTTGTCCTGGGGGCCGTCGTCCTGGTCCCAGGTGTTGCGCAGCAGCTTGTGGCGCAGCGCTGTGTCATGCGAGATGGCGCTGGCGATCTCGCGGGTCAGGTTGTCGCTGGGTCGCTTCCAGCGGCGGCCCATGGGCATGACCACCACGCGCAGCAAGCCGCCCAGGGCCCGATTAGGCAGGTTGTCGAACAGCTCGTCAAAGGCCTGCTCGGCACGCTGCAGCAGCCACTGGGCAGCGTAGTGCAGCAGGGCTTCTTCGCCTTCCACCGGCTCTCCTTCCTGCCACTGCTTGAGCAGCATGCTGGCCAGATAAAGGTTGGAGAGCACATCGCCCAGTCGCGCCGAGAGCATTTCGCGCTGCTTGAGCCTGGAGCCCAGGCTTGCCATGGCGGCGTCGGCGCACAGGCTGAAGCCGGCCGACAGACGGGCGATGTCGCGGGCGTAGAGTGCCGCCGGGGCGCTGAAGGGTACCTCGGGCCGGCCAACGCCAAAGGCCTGGCTGAACGCCCGGGCCGCGTTGCCGAAAATCAGGCCGACATGACCGAAGAAGGCGCGGTCGAAGGCGTCGATATCGTCGTTATCCTTGGCGGCCAGCTCATCCAGCACGTAGGGATGGCAGCGGATCGCACCCTGGCCGAAGATCATCAGGTTGCGGGTCATGATGTTGGCGCCTTCCACGGTGATGGCCACCGGATTGGCGCTGTAGCCGATACCGATATAGTTGCGCGGTCCCAGGGTGACCGCTTTGCCACCGTGAATATCCATGGCGTCGGCAAGAATCTGACGCTGGAACTCGGTCAGCTGGCTCTTGAGAATCGCCGAGGGTACGGCAGGCTTCTCGCCGTGGTCGATGGTGTTGGCGGTCTGGTACACCGCGGCCTGGGCGATATAGCCCAGCGCAGCCATGCGCGCCAGCGGCTCCTGGACGCCTTCCATCTCGGCCACCGGCACGTTGAACTGGCGGCGAATGCGCGCGAAGCCGCCGGTCCAGCCGATGGCGTAGCGGGCGGTGCCGGTGGCGCCGGAAGGCAGGGTGACGCAGCGGCCTACCGAGAGGCATTCCACCAGCATGCGCCAGCCCTGGCCGATCATTTCCTCGCCGCCGATGATGGTCGACAGCGGCACGAACACCTTGTCGCCCTTGATCGGGCCGTTGAGGAAGGGGCTGCCGATGGGGTGGTGGCGGCGGCCGATCTCCATGCCTTCGGTGTCACGCGGAATCAGCGCCAGAGTGATGCCGCGGTCTGCTTCCTCGCTGAGCAGATGCTCGGGGTCGAACAGGCGGAAGGCCAGACCGACGACGCTGGCGATGGGCGCCAGGGTGATCCAGCGCTTCTCGAAGGTCAGCTCCAGGCCTAACACTTCTTTGCCGTCGATCGTGCGTTTGACCACGGTGCCCACGTCGGGCAGCGAGGTGGCGTCAGAGCCGGCGCGCGGGCCGGTCAGGCCGAAGCAGGGAATCTCGCGGCCGTCGGCCAGGCGCGGCAGATAGTGATCTTTCTGCTCTTCGGTGCCGTATTTCAGCAGCAGCTCGCCCGGTCCGAGCGAGTTCGGTACGCCGACGGTGACCATCAGCGTCTCGTTGATCGAAAGCTTCTGCAGCACCGTGGACTGAGCCTTGGCAGAGAAGCCCAGGCCGCCATATTGCTTGGGAATGATCATGCCGAAGAAGCCTTCCTTCTTCAGATAGTCCCACAGCTCCTGGGGCAGGTCGGCGCGTTCCTTGGCGATGTCCCAGGCGTTGCACATGCCGGCGGCCACGCTGCACTGATGGTCGACGAAGGCGCGCTCTTCGTTGCTGAGGCCGCTGTCGCTGAAGGCCTGCAGCTTGCTCCAGTCGGGGCGGCCGGAAAATAGCTCGCCGTCCCAGGCCACGGTACCGGCTTCCAGGGCGGTACGCTCGGTGTCCGAGACCTTGGGTGCGATCTTCTTGAACATGCTGAACAGGCGCGGCGTCAGCCACTTGCCGCGCAGCGAGGGCAGGCCGACAACGGCAATCAGCGCCGTGGCCAGCAGCAGAAGCACGCCAATGACGTTGGCCTCGGCAAGAATGCCAACCAGGCCGATAAAGCCGGTCACCAGCATTGCGGCAATGGGGCCGGCCTCGCGACGCATGACGTAGAGCAGGCCGACAATGGCCAGCACGATCAGAACAAGAGTGGGCATGATGCCTCCGCGTATTTGAACGAACATTCGAACGAGTGTTTGAATTGTTCTCAGCCTAGCGCATGCTCCGTTCTGTGACTAGTCCTGAAAACGGCCTCTGTCAGATGTCATTCTAGCAAGGCGCTGGCTCAGGCGAGTCTTGATTCATATGTGCCTCGGGCATCATTCCATGCGGCGCAGCGGCTCGCCTTGCGCCGGTGTGTTTTTGGCGACGTAGTAGGGTGCCTTGCTGCTCGGCAGCGGCTCGCGACCGCGAATCTTGTCGGCCATTTTCTCGGCCAGCATCAGCGTCGGGGCGTTCAGGTTGCCGGTGGGAATCAGCGGAAACAGCGAGGCATCGACCACCCGCAGGCCGCTGACGCCATGCACCCGGCCGGCACCGTCCACCACCGCATCTTCACCGTCGCCCATGCGGCAGCTGCCGCAGGGGTGGTAGGCGGTCTCGGCATTGGCGCGCACGAAGGCGTCGAGCTCGGCGTCGCTGGTAACCTTGGGGCCGGGGGAAATCTCGTCGCCCCGATAGGCGTCCATGGCCGGCTGGGCGATGATTTCCCGGGTCAGACGGATGGCGTCGCGAAACTCCTGCCAGTCCTTGTCGGTGGACATGTAGTTGAACAGGATGCTGGGCGCAGCCTTGGGGTCGCGGGAGGTCAGCCGCACACGACCGCGACTCTCGGAACGCATGGAGCCCACGTGGGCCTGAAAGCCGTGGGCCTGCACCGCGCTCTTGCCGTTGTAGCTGATGGCGATGGGCAGAAAGTGATACTGCAGGTTCGGCCAGGCTTCGCCGTCGTTTGAACGAATGAAACCGGCGGCCTCGAAGTGGTTACTGGCGCCAATCCCCGTGCCGAGCAGCATCCATTCGGCGCCGATTTTTGGCTGGTTCCACCACTTGAGCGCCGGATACAGCGAGATCGGCTGCTTGCACTGGTACTGAATGTACATCTCCAGATGATCCTGCAGGTGCGCGCCGACGTTGGCGTTGACGTGCACCGGCGTGATGCCGAACTCATCCAACACATCCTGGGGACCGATACCGGAGCGCTGCAGGATCTGCGGTGAGGCAATGGCACCGCCGCACAGCAGCACCTCGCGGGCGGCGCGGACGTCCCGGGTCTTTCCGCCGTGCTCATAGCGCACGCCCACGGCCTGCTTGCCTTCGAAGAGAATCACATCGGTGGTGGCGCGTGTCTCGATGGTCAGGTTGGGGCGCTTTCTGGCCTGATCCAGATAGCCCCGGGCGGTGGAGGAGCGCCGTCCACGCGACGTGACGAAGCGGTCCATGGGGCCGAAGCCTTCCTGCTGGTAGCCGTTGACGTCCTCGGTGGCCGGGTAGCCGGCCTGCTGAGCGGCTTCAACAAAGGCGTGGTAGAGCGGGTTGCTGGTCTGATCTTTACTCGTGGATGAGGTGGCCACGCTGACCGGGCCATCGACACCGTGGTATTCGCTTGGGCCGGTATCGTAGTTTTCAAACTTCTTGAAATAGGGCAGGCAGTCGGCATAGCGCCAGTCGCCAAGGCCGGGCCGCTCGGCCCAGCCGTCGTAGTCTAGGGCGTTGCCGCGGATATAGCACATGCCGTTGATCAGCGATGAGCCGCCCAGGCCCTTGCCGCGTCCGCACTCCATGCGCCGGCCGTCCATGTGCGGCTCGGGGTCGGTCTCGAAGGCCCAGTTGTAGCGTTTGCCCTGCAGCGGATAGGCCAACGCCGCGGGCATCTGGGTGCGGAAGTCGAAGCGATGGTCGCGGCCGCCGGCCTCGAGCAGCAGCACGCTGACCTCGGCATCCTCGGTGAGGCGGGTGGCCAGCACGTTACCGGCGGAGCCGGCGCCGATGATGATGTAGTCGAATTCACGAAGCTGGGACATGGAACCTCCCTGAAACTGTCAAAAGGGTCTCGACGACAAGGCATCGCAGCACTCGCCGGCCGGGGGCACAGAGAACGGGGTTCTCACACGATGAGCTTTCCCGGCGACGGGCCTACGCGAGGGCGCTGTAAACCCTTCCATGGGCGCTACTTTTGCCATCCATGGCAAAAGACCCTCGCTTTGTCCCGTCCCCGGCGCTCATCTCGCGGGGTGCTCGTCAATGAGCGATTAGAACACCGACTCGAACGGCCCCATCTCGATCTGTACCGACTTGGTCTGGGTGTAGTAGGCCAGCGTCTCGATGCCGTTTTCGCGCCCTACGCCGGACTGCTTGAAGCCGCCCACCGGCATCTCGGCGGGGGAGTCGCCCCAGGTGTTGATCCAGCAGATGCCGGCTTCAAGCCGATGAATCACCCGGTGGGCGCGGTTCAGACTTTCGGTAAAGACCCCGGCGGCCAGGCCGTAGACGGTGTCGTTGGCGCGCCGGATCACTTCGTCTTCGGTCTCGAAAGACAGGATCGACATCACCGGGCCAAAGATCTCTTCGCGCACGATGCGCATGTCGTCGGTGCAGTCGGTAAACACCGTGGGCGCAGCCCAGGCACCGGCGGCCCAATCGATGCGCGCGTCTTGCTTTTCGCCCAGGTGCCAGGTCTCGCCGCCTGCCAGCACGCGGGCGCCTTCCTGCTTGCCAAGATCGATATAGGACAGCACCTTGCGCTGGTGCTCAAAGCTGACCAGCGGACCGAAGTTGACTGCCATATCCAGTGGATCGCCGGCCCTGATGCGGGCGACCCGCTCGATCAGCCTGGCCTCGAAGGCATCCTTGATGCCGGACTCGACGAACACCCGGGTGCCGTTGGTGCAGACCTGTCCGCTGGAATAGAAGTTGGCCATCATCGCGGCATCCGCGGCGCGGTCCAGATCGGCATCGGCGAACACGATCAGCGGCGATTTGCCTCCAAGCTCCATGGTCACGTCCTTGAGGCTTGATGCCGCGGCGGCGGACATGACCTTTTTGCCGGTGCCGACCTCGCCGGTGAACGAGACCTTGTTGATGTCAGGATGGCCGGTGATCAGCTTGCCGACGTGCGCATCGCCATGCACCACGTTGAAAACGCCATCGGGCAGGCCTGCCTCAGTGAAAATCTCGGCCAGCAGCACGGCGGAGAGCGGGGTGACTTCACTGGGCTTGAATACCACGGCGTTGCCGGCGGCCAGCGCCGGGGCGGCCTTCCAGCAGGCGATCTGTAGCGGGTAGTTCCAGGCGCCGATGGCACCGATCACGCCCAGCGGTTCGCGGCGGGTATACACAAAGGACGACTCGCGCAGCGGGATCTGGCTGCCTTCGATGGCGGGAGCCAGCCCGGCGTAGTACTCGAGCGCGTCGGCGCCGGTGGCGATGTCAACTGCAGACGTCTCGCTGATCGGCTTGCCGGTATTGCGGCTTTCCAGTTCCGCCAGCTCGTCATTGCGCTCGCGCAGCAGCGCCACGGCGCGCTGCAGGATGCGCCCACGCTGCATGCCGCTCATCGCCGACCACTGGCGCTGGCCGCGGCGTGCGGCTGCGACTGCCGTATCGACATCAGCTTCGCTGGCGTGAGCTACCTCGGCCAGCTGGCTGCCGTCAAAAGGGTTTATGACCTGAAAGGTGTCTTTCGAGGTGGCGGCGACGCGACGGCCATCGATGTAGTGGGGCAGTAACTGGGCCATGGGGTCTCCATTGAAATTCGTGGGGTTAAGCAAGTTGTTGGCTTAGCTGGCTGGCCGGTCGTTGATCAGGCGATCCAGGTGCTCCCGGGCCAGGCGTCGCGAACGGTCACCGTCCAGACCTTCGGGGCTCAGGGCGCCGCGCAGCCACAGGCCGTCGATGGTGGCGGCCAGCGAATGAGCGGCATCCCTGGCGGCCTCTCGTGGCATCAGCTGGCGAAACTCATGGCACAGGTTGGAGTGCAGGCGCCGGTCGTTGACTCGCTGCAGACGCTGCAGCTGCGGCTTGTGCATGCTGCTGGCCCAGAATGCCAGCCAGGTCTTGGTGACGGGGCCGACCACCTGGCTACGGTCGAAGTTGCCGTCGATGACGGCTTCCAGACGCGCTCGCGGAGATGAGCAGCTCAGCGCAGCTCGGCGGCTGGCGACGGCCTCGCCGAGGTCGCTGAGAATCTTGCGCATGGTGGCTTCCAGCAGCCCATCCTTGCCGCCGAAATAGTGGCTGATGATGCCGGCAGAGACGCCCGCATGGCGGGCGATGCGAATCACCGTAGCATCGGCCAGTCCGACCTCGTCGATCGCCGCCATGGTCGCCGTGATCAGCTGTTGGCGACGCAGTGTTTCCATTCCGACCTTGGGCAATTCGGCGCTCCTTCCGCGAATGGTTTTCAGGAGGTTGTCTTGCCACCGGTGCGCCCGGTGTGGTTACCATGCACAGCTTGCCACCCTTTTATTGAACGTTCAATCAATGTAGGTTAGTGACGAAAGCTAACCGACGATGAGACGAAGAGAGAGTCGACGATGAACAAGATGACCCTGAGCTTGACCGGTGTGGCCCTGAGCCTTTCTGCCGGTGCCGTCATGGCAGCCGATGACAGCTGCCAGCAGGTGCGCTTCGCTGAAGTCGGCTGGACGGACATTACTGCTACCACGGCGCTGACCACCGAAGTACTTGAAGTGCTGGGCTACCAGACGCGGATCGACACCGTGTCGGTGCCGATTGCCTACTCGGGCATGAAGCACGGTGACTTCGATGTGTTCCTCGGCAACTGGATGCCGACCATGGCCTCGATCAGCGACCCCTACGTGGAGCGCGGCCAGGTAGAGCGGTTGGACGCCAACCTGATTGGTGCCAAGTACACCCTGGCGGTACCGCAGTATGTATACGATGCTGGCGTGACGTCTCTTGCCGATCTGGCCGAGCACAGCGAACGCTTCGACTCGAGCATTCACGGTATCGAGGCCGGCAACGATGGCAACCAGATGATTCAGCAAATCATCGACGACGATGCCTTCGGTCTTGGCGATTGGGAGCTGGTTGATTCCAGCGAGGCCGGCATGCTGGCGGAGCTGAAGGCACGTGCGCCGGACGAGCAGTGGATGGTGTTTCTGGGCTGGGAGCCTCATCCAATGAATACCAACTTCGAGATGGCCTACCTGGACGGCGCCGATGACTATTTCGGTCCGGACTTCGGTGGAGCCACGGTGTACAGCAACACGCGGTCGGGATTCAGCGAGGAATGCCCCAATGTGGGCGCGCTGCTTGGCAACCTGAGCTTTACGCTGGAAATGGAAAACCAGCTAATGGCGGAAATCATGGACGCAGGCGAGGCTCCTAGCGATGCGGCCCGCGCCTATCTGCAGGCGCACCCCGAGGTGCTGGAAAACTGGCTCGAGGGCGTCACCACGCTTGAAGGCGAGCCGGCCCTGCCTGCCGCTCGGCAGTCGCTGTCCATCGAGGGCTGAAAGGCAAAGGGCTTGCCATGCATGCAGTCCAGGTGCATAATCCGCACCCGTTGGATTGCCAGGCATCGCAGCCTGGCAATAACAAGGCTACGTAGCTCAGCTGGTTAGAGCACATCACTCATAATGATGGGGTCCCCTGTTCGAATCAGGGCGTAGCCACCAGATACGACAAGCGCCCCCCAGTCACCATGACTGGGGGGCGCTTTGATTATTGGCGAGCAGTCGTTTGCGGCCCAAGGCGAGCGCATGGAGGCTTGACCTTGCAGATGGTATCCGTATACTACGCCCCGTGTTCGAGGTCATTCCCCGATAGCTCAGTTGGTAGAGCAAATGACTGTTAATCATTGGGTCGCAGGTTCGAGTCCTGCTCGGGGAGCCAGCAGCCATGCCAGGCTCAAAGCATTGGTTTGCGTCTCGTTGTAATCAACCCTTCTCTTGTCCGGTCAGCAATGCCCCCGACGCTTTCTGCACGCATGGCAGAATCGTTCCCTAGTGCCATCAACTCCATAACCGTAGTCTTTGACACGCGCCTCGGCAGTCTTTCTCGGCAGTCTCTATCGCCATCAGTAGCAACCGGGCGGCCTAGGTTTGCCCCAAAACCCCGATACGGGCTGTTATGTTTTCGTATCGTACTGGCAGGAAGACGACCTCACCGCTAGGGTAGTAATCAGTTACTATCTTCTTTTGAGGAGAACACATGGCGGGAGCTCGTCACCTGACGTCGCAGGAGCGCAAGGAGTTGACCGTACGTACCGTGGTGGAGCTGTGCGCCGAGCAGGATCCGGCGCGCATTACCACGGCCGCCATCGCCGCACGCATGGGGGTGACTCAGGGAGCGCTGTTTCGCCATTTCAGCGGCAAGGACGAGATATGGCAGGCGGTCATGGTCTGGGTTGCCGAGCAGGTCATGCAGCGTCTCGAAAATGCCGTCACCTATGCTGAAAGGCCACTGGGAATCCTGGAAGCCATGTTCACGGCGCATATCGGATTCATTGCCGAGCATCCCGGGGTGCCGCGTCTGATGTTCGGGCAGTTGCAGCATGCGGAACCGACAGCCGCCACGCGCCGGGTCCGCTCGATGCTGGCCAAGTACCGCGAACGGCTCGCGACCATCCTGATCCGGGGCAAGGCGAGCGGCGAGCTGCGTGCCGACCTGGACATCGAGGCGGCGGCCACCCAGTTCATCGGTACGGTACAGGGGCTGGTCGTTCAGTCGCTGATCGACGGTGACGTCACGCGTATCGCCGAACAGGCACCAGGCGCTTTTCTGCTCTATCGACGTGCCATCCAGGCCGGGGAGGAGGCATGAGTTCGCTGTTCAGACGCTGGGGGCGTGGCCTGCTGATCGCCTCAGGGTTTGCGATCGGTATCCTGCTGATCGTGATCTTCGTCGCCAATCGCCAGGCGCCGTCGCGAGGCGATGACGCCCTGAATACACCCACGGTGCGAGTCGTCGAGGTCAGTTCTCTGCCCTTCGTCATCGAGGCCAGAGGCTATGGCACCGCTCGTCCCGCCCGCACCTGGCAGGCGATTGCCAATGTGCCGGGCCGCGTCGTCGCGCGACATCCCGGGCTGGAAAGCGGCACGCTACTGGCAAAGGACACCCTGCTGCTGGAGATCGATCCCAGCCGCTACCGGCTGGCCGAAGCCGAGGCCCAGGCACAGCTGGCCAGTCTGGCCGCGGAGCAGGCGCAACTGGAGGGGGAAGCGGAGAATACCCAGCGCCTGGTCGCTCTGGAACGTGAACGCCTGACGCTGGCGGAGCAGGAGCTGGCGCGTATTCAGCGTCTGGCGGGCAGCGGCTCGGTGTCCCGCTCGCGACTGGGCGAAGAGCAGCGCGCGACCCTGGCCCAGCGTCAGACCGTACAGTCATTGGAAAACCAGTTGCAACTCATCCCCTCGCGCCGCCAGCGCCTGGAAGCGGAAATCGATCGTACGACCACTCGCCTGGATCAGGCACGCCGGGATCTCGAGGATACGCGCTTCGAGGCACCCTATGATTTGCGCCTGGGCGAGGTCGAGGCCGAGATGTATCAGTATATCAACGCCGGTCAGCGGCTGTTCCGTGCCGAGGGTATCGAGGCCGCCGAGGTGGTGGCCCAGGTGCCGATGAACATGCTGCGCCGTCTGCTCGGTACTCAGACCGTCCGTGATGCCGATGACGAGATCCTGGATATTGCCCAGCGCCTGGATTTCTCCGCCATCGATGCCGAGGTGACGCTGGTGGCCGGGAAAGGCGCGCGCTGGCCGGCCCGGGTCGTGCGAATCGCCAACGGCCTGGACCCGGCCACCCGCACCGCCCAGGTCGTGGTGCAGGTTGATGATCCCTACCGGCAGGTGGCGCCGCTGACGCAGCCTGCGCTGGTGCGGGACATGTACGTGCAGGTGCGGCTGGCCTCCATGGCGCCGGAACCGCTGCTGGTGGTGCCGGCAGCGGCGGTTCATCAGGGCGAAGTCTACGTGGTCGATAGCGAACAGCGGCTGGTGCGCCGACCGGTCACCGTGGCCTTCGAACAGCACGACCTGGCAGTGATCGCGGAAGGGCTCGAGGAAGGTGACAGGGTGATCGTGGACGATGTAATGCCGGCGATCAACGGCATGACCATCGATCCGCGTCTCGACGAGGAATTGGCACAAAGCCTTCGCCGGCAGGCGCTAGGAGAGGTAACGGAATCACTGAATAAATTGCCGAACGAGATGAAGCGCGAGGCGCACGGAGCACAAAAGACGAGACATAACATGAGGTTAGGCGAGTCTTTGAGCACCGCGCAACGAAGCGATTCGTTCGTGCAGGCATTTAGTCAGGGGGTTCCGAAATGATTCGCTGGTTCGCCGGCCACCCAACCGCCGCCAATCTGCTGCTGGTCCTGCTGCTGGCGGCGGGGCTGTTCTCTATTCCGAGCCTCAAGCGCGAGACCTTTCCCGACTATCTGCCCGGCGAGGTGAGCGTCGAGGTGAAGTATCGCGGCGCCACCGCCGCAGACGTCGAGGATCAGGTCTGTCGTCGTCTTCACGATGCCCTGAGCGGCGTGGACTTTCTCGACGAGCTGGTCTGCGTGGCTCAGGACAATCTGGCCAGCGTCACGGCTACCATGGAGGGTGATGGCGACATCAGCCGCTTTCTGGATGATATTTCCACCGAGGTCGAGGCCATCACCGACTTTCCCCAGCGCGCCGATCCTCCGGTCGTTCGCGAGCTGCACCGCAGCAACCTGGTAGCGGCGGTGGCGGTGGGCGGCGACATGCCGCTGTCCGATCTGGAGGACTATGCCAAGACCCTGGAGGACCGTTTGCAGCGCCTGCCCGGCGTCGCCAAGGTCGATATTCAGGGGCTCTCCCAGCGCCAATGGCAGATCGAGATTCCCCAGGAAGCGCTGGGGCAGTATGGGCTGTCGGCGAGCGAGCTGGCGGCGATCCTCTCCCGCCAGAATATCGACATGCCACTGGGTATTCTGGAAACCCCAAGCCAGGACATCCAGCTGCGTTTCACCGATCAACGCCACACTCTGCGCGAACTGCAAGACATCGTGGTCGTCTCCGGCGCCGAGGGCGGTGAGCTGACCCTGGGGCAGATCGCTTCACTCCGTGAGAACGTCGAGCGCGAGGAAGAAAAAATCTGGTTCGACGGCCAGCGCGCCCTGGTACTGGAGGTGCACAAGACCCTGCGCGACGATGCCCTGGACGTGATGGCTGGCCTGCAAGCGGTGATCGAAAACGAACGGCAGCGCCTGGACGGCGATGTATCGCTGACGTTGACCCAGGACATGACCAGCATCGTGCGCGACCGCCTGCAGATGCTGGTCGAGAACGGCATTCAGGGCTTCGTGCTGGTAGTGCTGATGATGAGCCTGTTCTTCCGGCCACGGCTGGCGCTATGGGCAGTGTTGGGCCTGCCGGTGGCTTTTCTGGGATCTTTCGCGGTTATGGGGCTCGCCGGGCTGTCGTTGAACATGATCACCCTGGTGGCGCTGCTGATGGCTATCGGTATCGTCATGGACGATGCCATCGTGATCACCGACAACATCGCCGAGCACGCGTTGAAAGGCGCCACTCCTCTGGAAGCCGTGGTCAAGGGAACACTGGGCGTACTCCCCGGAGTGGTGTCATCCTTTTTGACCACGGTGGCGGTCTTTCTGCCGCTCTCCTTTCTGGTCGGTGAGATGGGCGATGTGCTCAAGGTGCTGCCGGTCGTCTTGATCGCTGCCCTGTCGGCGAGTCTGATCGAAGCCTTCTTCATTCTGCCCCACCATCTGAAAGGCAGTCTCCATCGCCTGCAGGCCGAGCCGTCGCGATTTCGCGCCGGCTTTGAACGTCGCTTCGAGGCGTTTCGCGAGCGGGTCGGGCGCCTGGCCGATGCGGCGATTCGCTGGCGCTACGCCTTGTTGGGCAGCGTGCTGATTCTGGTACTGGGCTCCGGCGGCTATCTTGCCGGGGGCCATATCGGCAGCGAAGCCATGCCGGAAATCGACGGCGACGTACTCGAAGCACGCATCCTGATGCCCCAGGGCACGCCGCTGTCACGTACCGAGGTGGTGGTTTCCCGGGTAGAGAATGCCCTGCGAGAAATCGATGCGCGTCTGACCCCCGAACAGCCGGATCAACAGCCCCTGGTGCGCGCCATCCAGGTGCGTTTCAACCACAACGCCAGTGCACGAGAGGCCGGGCCCCATGTGGCTACGCTGATCATCGATCTGCTTGGCGCGGAGCGGCGCAGCCTGAGCCTGAATGAGCTGACCACCGCCTGGCAGAAGGAGATTGGCGATGTTCCCGGACTGCTCAGCCTGATCATTCAGGAGCCGGGATTCGGGCCGGCGGGCATCCCTATCGAAGTGCGTCTACAGGGGGAGAGCCTGGATCAGTTGAAGGCCGCTTCTCTGGAACTCTCCAGGCATCTTGCCGGCTATACGGGCGTGTATAACGTCATCGACGATCTGCGTCCCGGCAAGCCCGAGCGGCGCCTGTCGCTGGCCGAAGGCGCCCACGGGCTTGGGCTGACCGCCGAAGAGATTGCCGCGCAGCTGCGTGCCGCCATGCTCGGAGAGATCAGCGATACCCTGCGCATCGGCCAGCGGGACGTGGACATCCTGGTGCGTCATGCCGAGCAGGATCGACAGAGCCTGGATGACCTTCAGGATCTGACCGTGCAGCTCCCGGGAGGTGGTCGGGTGCCCCTTGAGGTGGTAGCACACATCGAGAAGGCTCGGGATTGGGCGCGGATCACCCGCATCGATGGCCAGCGTACCGCTACCGTGACCGCCGACGTGGATGCGACCGCGGCCAACGCCCAGGCGATCGTCGACGATATTCGCCGGCACTGGCTGCCCGATTTCCAGACGCGTCATCCGGAGGTGGCGGTCGCTTTCGAAGGCCAGGTCGCCCGCTCAGCGGAAACCGGCGGCTCCATTCGTCGCGCGCTGCTGATCGGGCTGATTGGCATCTTCGTCATCCTCTCCTTCCAGTTCAGGAGCTACGTCGAGCCGCTGATCGTCATGCTGTCGATCCCGCTGGCCTTCGTCGGCGCGCTCTGGGGGCACGTGCTGATGGGCTTCTATCTATCGATGCCCTCGATGATCGGCGTGGCGTCCCTGGCGGGGATCGTGGTCAACAACGCCATCCTGCTGATTCACTTCATCAAGAGCTACCGCGCCTCGGGGCAATCCGCCATCGCCGCGGCGGGCCAGGCCAGCCGTGACCGCCTGCGCGCCATCCTGATTTCGACGAGCACCACCATCGCAGGCCTCCTGCCGCTGCTGGCCGAGACCAGCGCCCAGGCGGCGGCGGTGCAGCCGCTGGTGATCGCGGTGGTGTTCGGCCTGCTGACTTCCACCGTGCTGGTGCTGGTGGTGATCCCGGCGCTGTACGTGATCTTCGACGACCTGGGCTGGGCACGGGTGCAAGAGGTCGCGTCGGGGGAGGCAATGCCCGAAGCAAGTAAACCAACGTGAAGCGAGGTGCAGACCATGAGCAAACGCCAGATGTATCGAGCCATCGCATCGGTTGCCATGCTGGGAGTCCTGGCATCAAGTGGCACCGTTGTCGCCGCGGATCCGGTGGGCCCTGACCTGACCGACAAGCTGCGCGGGCTGCTGGTCAAGGAGATGGTCGAGATCGAGACGGCAATGAAGGAGACCTACAGCGCCATTATACAGGGCAGGCATGACGAAGTGGCGCAGAAAGGTCAGGCCATCCACGACAGCTTCATTCTCGAGCAGTCCCTGACCGAGCAGGATGAACAGGATCTGGTGGCGGCAGTGCCCGAGGAATTCCTGCAGATGGACGAGCATTTTCATCAGCTGGCGGCATCGCTGGCCGAGGCGGGCAAACAAGAAGACACCCAGGCCCAGACCGAGACGTTCAATCGCATGACCGAATCCTGCGTGGCCTGTCACAGCCGCTACGTGACGGATCGTTTCGAGGGGCTGGAGGATCAGTCATTTCCCATGAGCTGGGGGCAGGAAGCAAGCGCAGCCAACGAGCAGTAATTCACGAAAATCGCCGGCATCATGCCTTGATGCGGTGCCGGCGTGACCTTGATGTCGGCCAGACAGGCGGCTCGCTTTCCAGGCGACGGCTTCTTGCACCTGGCTTGAAGGCTTTATCCCATCGGCTATCCTCGAACGGGATACGCTCAAGGACATGAGGACACCATGACCGCTCATCCCGAACCGCTTGCCGCCGACCGGCTCTATCGACACTGCGACCCGGAATCGCTGGACTTCGAGACCAGCGACGAACTCAAGCCCCTCGATCAGCTGATCGGCCAGGAGCGGACTCTGGAGGCGCTGCGTTTTGGCACCGGTATCCAGGGGCAGGGCTACAACCTGTTCGTGCTGGGTCCGTCCGGGGCGGGCAAGCACGAGATCGTGCAGCGCTTTCTGAACGAGCGTTCCAGCCAGGCGCCGGCGCCTTCCGACTGGTGCTATCTGCACGACTTCATGCAGGGCAGGTATCCACGCCTCATCGAACTGCCCGCGGGAAAGGGCGCACGGTTTCGACGTGATCTCGAGCAGCTGGTCGATGAGTTGCAGCACGCCATTCCTTCCACCTTCGAGAGCGACGAGTACCAGAGCCGCCTGCATGAGATACAGCAGGAGCTGGGTCAGCGCCAGAGTGAGGCCTTTCGCGAGATCGGCCAGGAAGCTGAGCAGGACCACATTGCCCTGATCCAGTCGCCCAACGGTTTCAGCTTTGCGCCGCGCAACGACGAAGGCGAGGTGATGGACGTGGAGGCATTTCAGGCGCTGCCCGAGGAGCGTCGCCAGGCCATTCAGCGCACCATCGCCGCGCTGCAGGAGAAACTGCAGAAGAAGGTTCAGCAGATGCCGCGCTGACGCAAGGAGGTGCAACAGCGCATCCAGGAACTCAACGAGGAGATAGCTGCGGCCTCGGTGGGGCCGCTGCTCGAGGAGCTGCGCGAGGGTTATCGTGACCATCCCCGGGCTGTCGAGCACGTCAATGCCATCCAGAAGGACGTGACCGAGAACGTCAATGCGCTGATCGGTCAGGAGGCGCGGAGCAACGGCTCCATGGCGTCGGTCTTCAGCCGCTATCAGGCCAACCTGCTGGTGGACAACGCCGAGCAGAAGGGGGCTCCGGTGGTCTACGAGGACATGCCGACCTATCAGCATCTGGTGGGGCGGGTGGAGCACCAGGTGCATCAGGGCGCGCTGCTGACCGACTTTCGCCTGATCCGTGCCGGCGCGCTGCATCGCGCCAACGGCGGCTATCTGATCCTCGATGCCGTCAAGGTGCTTACCCAGCCCTTCGTCTGGGAGAGCCTCAAGCGCGCGCTCTACGGGGCGCGGGTGAAAATCGAATCCCTAGAGCAGCTCTACAGCCTGGCCAGCACGGTGTCCCTGGAGCCCGAGCCCATGCCGCTGGACCTCAAGATCGTGCTGATCGGCAATCGCATGCTGTACTACCTGCTGTGCGCCTACGATCCGGACTTCCTGGAGCTGTTCAAGGTACAGGCGGACCTCGAGGAAGACGTGCAGCGCGACGCGGACACCCAGCAGCTCTATGCGCGCCTGTTCGCCACCTTGGCAAGGGAAGCGAATCTCAAGGCTCTGGGGCGCGATGCCGTGGCGCGGCTGATCGAGCATGCCAGCCGCCTTGCCGACGACAGCGAGCGCCTGTCCGTGCATCGGCGCGCCTTTCGCGACCTGTTGCGCGAGGCAGACTACTGGGCCACCCAGGCAGGAAGCGATCAGGTCACCGCCAAGCATGTGCAGGAAGCCATCGACCAGCAGATCTATCGCGCCTCGCGGATGCACGAAAGCATGGAGCGTTCGATTCTGCGCGATATCATGCTCATCGACACCGCCGGGGAAGCCCTGGGTCAGGTCAACGGCCTGTCGGTAATCCAGCTCGGCGGCCATGCCTTCGGACGTCCCACCCGGATCACCGCCACGGCGCGGCCCGGACGTGGCGGCCTGGTGGATATCGAACGCGAGGCCGAACTGGGCGGCAACATCCACTCCAAGGGAGTGATGATCCTGTCGCGGCTGCTGGCCTCGCGCTATGCCGGTGAGTCGCTGCTGTCGCTGTCGGCGAGCCTGGCCTTCGAGCAGTCCTATGGCATGGTCGACGGCGACAGCGCTTCCGTGGCCGAGTTCTGCGCCTTGCTCTCGGTGCTTGCCAGAGCGCCGCTGCGCCAATCCCTGGCGGTGACCGGTTCCGTCAACCAGCACGGGCAGGTGCAGGCGGTGGGCGGCGTCAACGAGAAGATCGAGGGGTTCTTCGATATCTGCCAGGCGCGGGGGCTGGATGGCAGTCACGGTGTCCTGCTGCCCAGGGCCAACGCGGTGCATCTCATGCTGCGCAGCGATGTGGTCGAGGCGGTGCGAGCCGGACAGTTCAAGGTGTATGCGATCGATAGCGTCGATGAGGCCATCGGTCTGCTGACCGGCCTGGTTGCCGGCGAGCGCCAGGCAGACGGCTCCTTCCCCGCTGGCACTGTCAACCGGCGCGTTGCCGATCGCCTGAATGAGTTCGCTGAAATCGGCCGTCGACAGGGTGACGGCGACAACCGACAGGATGCGAAGCGCGATGACGATACATGACAATGGTCGCCTGATTTCGCGCGTCGTGGTGCTGCTCGACGGCAGCCGTCGCGCCCAGCTGCTGCTCGACGAGGCCGCGCAGCTGGCCAAGCGCGAAGGCGCGGAGCTCGTCGGACTGTTTGTCGAGGATACGGAGCTGCTGCGGGCCGCCAGCCTGCCCTTCGGCGGCGAAATCGGCCTGGTCTCGGGAAGCCTGCGTCCGGTGGCGCCGGAGGCACTGGAGCGCCGCCTGCGGCAGCAGGCGGAACGACTGCAGACGCTGCTCGCCGCCACGGCAGATCGCCATGCGCTGCGCTGGCGGCTCGAGGTCAATCGCGATCGACTCGAGGCGGCGACTCTGGCCGCTACCATGGCGGACGATCTGCTCGTGCTCTACCGAGCCGGCTGGCGGCATCCTCCCGAGGGGGGCTTTGCCAGCCATACACTCAGCCGCATGCTGAGCGCCGTCCGCTGCCGGGTGATGATGCTCGGCGAGAGGGCCCCGGCGGGCGCACATCCCATCCTGGTCTTCCAGGCGCCAGACGCGGCCGGCCAGCGCGCCATGAACGAGGCGCTGCGCCTGGCGCAGATCACGAACCAGGAACTGCTGGTGCTGTTGCCCCGCGACGGTGAACAGGAGGAGCGCAACCGGGCGGCCATCGAGGACTGGGGCGCGCGGCTGGGGCGGCGACCGCGCTGCATTCCCTTCGAAGGGGAAGATATCGCAACGCTCGTCGCGCTGCTTAGAAGGGAACGCGCCGGCGCGCTGGTGCTGCCCCGGGAATATGCCCTGCTGCGCGGCGTGGCAGGAGAGCGATTGCTGGAGGCGAGTGATACCGCGCTGATCGTCGTTCCCTAGCTGCGAGGCGCCTTGACAGGCTGCAATGGTCGATCACTGAAAATCACCGAATGAGCAGAACACACTTCAAGCGGCAAAGGCATGCAATGGTGACGCGCAATGATCGGTACAAGCAGGGCGATACTCCCGTGCAGCCGGTAGCGGCCGTGATCTCGGCTGTTGTCGAGGGTGACACTGTTCTGCTGGTAAAACGGCGCAATCCGCCGAATGCTGGCCGCTGGGGCTTCCCGGGCGGCAAGATCGAGTTCGGCGAGACGGTTCATCAGGCCGCCGTGCGTGAGCTCCACGAGGAAACGGGGCTGCAGGCCGTCGCAAGAACGTGTCTTCACGGCGTTCGACGTGTTCGATCACGATGCGCGTGCGACACTGCAGCGTCATTTTGTCCTGATTGCGGTGCTGTGTCGCGATCCCGACGGTGTGCTCACACCCGGGAGTGATGCCAGCGATGCGCGCTGGTTTGGGCTGGATGAGATCGAGAAAGCCGCCTTGACGACAAGCTTCTACGTCCAGGTTGCGAACGTGGCGCGCAAAGCCTTGGCGCTGTCAGCTGCCACGAGAGACACGCCTTCATAGAGTCAATTCGCAGGGGGAGCCAACATGACGCGACGTATAAAGTTAGTGATCCTGGGTGCCGGCACGGCAGGGCTGACTGCCCTGAGTGAAGCGCGGCGCTATACGGACGATGTGCTGCTGATCAACGCCGGCCCTTATGGCACGACCTGTGCGCGGGTCGGCTGCATGCCCTCGAAGGCGCTGCTCGAGGTGGCCCACGCCTACGGGCGTCGCGACTGGCTTGGGGCGAGCGGGATACGCGGTGTCGAGACGCTCGAGTCGGATCTGGCAACCGTCATGGCGCACGTTCGCAAGCTGCGTGATCGCTTTGTTGCCGGGCCGATAAGCACGGCTGAATCGCTTGGCGAACGCAGCATCCATGGGCAGCCGCGATTCATCGACCCAACTACCCTGGAGGTCAACGGCGAGCGGATTGAAGCCGAGATCGTGATCATTGCCACCGGCACCCGGCCCAATCTGCCTGAGGAGTGGCGTTCTCTTGGTGATCGCGTGGTGACCTCCGACGATATCTTCGAACTCGAGGCACCAGGGCGACGCCTGGGCGTGGTCGGCCTCGGCCCCATTGGCGTGGAGCTGGGCCAGGCTTTTGCTCAGCTTGGCTGTGAGGTACATGCGTTCACCCGTGGGTCTAGCGTGGCGGGTCTGAGTGATCCCGATGTCAACGCCAGCCTGCTTGAGGTGCTTGAGCGTCAGATGACGGTCACTACCGATGCGGATGTGACGCTGCGCCAGGGCGACGAAGGTGTGGTGATGCAAGAAGGAGGGCGCGAGATAGAGGTTGACTGGGTGCTCGCTTCCTTGGGGCGCCGTCCCAATATCGAAGGGCTGGGCCTCGAAAACCTGGGCGTGGAGCTTGATAAGCGGGGTATCCCGACTTTCGATGCCTCGACACTGCGAGTCGGCGATCTGCCGATCTATATCGCCGGCGATGTCAGTGGGCTGCGCCCGCTGATGCACGAGGCGGCAGACGAAGGCCGCATCGCCGCCTATCACGCCCTGCATCCGGACGCCGAGTGTCTCAGCCGACGCACGCCTCAGGGAATCGTGTTCACCGAACCCGGCGCGGGTTACGCGGGTTTGACGCGTGCCGAGCTGCCGCAGAGCGGTGTGGTGACCGGCAGCGCCGACTTTACCAAGCAGGCGCGAGCGTTGATGGCCGGTCGCAATGCGGGTTGCCTGAAGCTGCACGCCGACGAGCGCGATGGGCGCCTGCTCGGAGTGGAGATGGTGGCCCCGGATGCGGAGCACCTGCTGCATCTGCTGGCCTGGTCGATTCAGCAAGAGTTGACCGTCAATCAGCTACTCGAAATGCCGTTCTATCATCCGGTCGTCGAGGAGGGGCTGCGCGGCGCCTTGCAATCTGTCCGTCGCGAACTCGGCAAGCGGCGCACTCAGCCTGACTTGCCGCTGTGTCATGAACCCGCCGACTGGGCATTGGGGTGAAGCGCTCCTGGGCCGCTCTGGCCAGTCTCAATGGCATTCCATTGGATAGCGGCACAAAGTTCTCAGGTTTAATTGATATGTATCAATATAAGAGAGTTAAATATTTGTTACAATTATTATATCAAAGATTTTCAAGCAATCTCGAATTTAAGAGGTAATGGATATGGATATTAACAAGCCACGGCTTAAAACCGCCCTTGCGGCGGCAGCTGCGGTTTCGCTGAGCGCTGCGATGATGCTTACCACTCCGGTGCTGGCTCAGACCGATGATCAGCCCATCTTTGGTAGCCAACTCATGAGTGATCAGGAACGACAATCGCACCGTTTACAGATGCTCAATGCGAATACGCCGGAAGAGCGCGAGCGTATCCGCGCCGATAACCATGAGCGGATGCAGAAGCGCGCTGAAGAGCAAGGAATAACCCTGCCCGAGGTGCCGCCAGCGCGCGGAATGGGTCAGGGCATGCAGCAGGGCCGAGGTCAGGGCATGCAGCAGGGCCAGGGTCAGGGCATGCAACAGGGCCGAGGTCAGGGCATGCAGCAGGGCCAAGGTCAGGGCATGCAGCAAGGCCAGGGTCAGGGCATGCAGCAGGGCCAGGGTCAGGGCATGCAGCAAGGCCAGGGTCAGGGGATGCAGCAGGGCCAGTGAATAGTCCGGTTGTGTAGAAACACCACTAACTGAGTAATGCGATGCGCCGGACGCGGGGAGGAGGAATTCTTCCCGCGTCCGGCGCTTTACCACGTCAACTTATAGTCGTCACTCGATGTTCAGCAGCATCTTCATACTCACGGCGACTGGATCCCGATCAGGATGACGGTTGGTCGTGGCCATTATCCAGGAACGGATAGTCCGTATAGCCTTCCTTGCCGCCGCCGTAGAAGGTATCCGGGTTCGGCTCGTTGAGCTTGGCACCCACGCGGAAGCGCTCGACCAGGTCTGGGTTGGCGATGTAGGACCGCCCGATGGCCACGGCGTCGGCGATGCCGTCGCCAATGATACGCGCGGCGCGCTGTTCGTCGTAGTGGCCGCAGAAGACCAGACTGCCTTTGAAGCGATCGCGCAGGGCGCGACGGAAATCGTCGCTGAGTTTGATATCGCCGCCGGCCCAGTCCGGTTCGTTGATGTGCAAATAAGCGATCCCACGCTTGGAGAGCTGATCCGCCATGTAGAAGGCCATCTCTTCGGGTTCGTCGTCGCTCAGCCCGAATATCTCGATGAAGGGTGACATACGGATGCCGGTGCGCTCAGGGCCGAAGACTTCCGCGATCGCATCCACCACTTCCAGCGGCAAGCGCGCGCGGTTCTCCAGAGAGCCGCCGTATTGATCGGTACGCTGATTGCTGCCAGTGGCCATGAACTGGTTGAGCAGGTAAGCGTTGGCGGCGTGCACTTCGATCATGTCGAATCCGGCGCGCTTGGCGCGGATTGCCGCCTGACGGTAATCGTCGACGATGCCGGCAATTTCGTCAGTTTCCAGCGCGCGGGGCGTGCTGGTCTCATGGCGGCCTGAACTGCCGTCTTCAAATTCTACGAAGCACTGAGCGCCTTCGCCCTTGAGGGCACTGGGTGCCACCGGCGGCTGTCCATCCGGCTGCACCATCTCGTGAGATACGCGCCCCACGTGCCACAGCTGAAGAGCAATGCGGCCACCTTTGGCGTGCACGGCCTGGACCACGCCTTTCCAGCCGGCTTCTTGCTCATCGGTCCAGATTCCCGGCGTATATACATAGCCGCGAGCGGTGGGGGAGATGTTGGTGGCTTCGCTGATGATCAGTCCTGAGCCGGCGCGCTGGCTGTAATACGCCTGCTGCAACTCACCGGGAATACTATCCGGAGTGCGGGCCCGGGTGAGCGGCGCCATCAGGATGCGGTTAGGGAGAGTCAGGTTGCCGAAACGTACCGGCGTCAATAACGCATCATGTGCCATGGGGAGTCCTTATGAAAGAATGCGACGTCGGGCCTGCCCGGACTCGGGCAGACCATGAGCAACGGGAAGGAGGGGTGAATTACAACTTGACCAGCATCTTGCCGTGGTTGCCGCCGGTGAAGAGCTTCAGGAAGGCATCCGGGGTTTGCTCCAGGCCTTCCGCGACGGTTTCCTGGTAGTCGATCTCGCCTGCGGCCACCTTGGGGCCGAACTCGTTCACGAAGTCGCTGTGGTGCTGCCAGTGCTCGAAGACGATAAAGCCTTCCATGCGTGCACGACGAATCAGCAGCATTGCCAGGTTGCCTGGGCCGGCGCTGGGGCCTTCATCGTTGTAGCGCGAGATCATGCCGCATACGGCAATGCGCGCACCGACCCGCAGGTTGTTCAGCGCGGCTTCCAGACAGTCGCCGCCGACGTTTTCGTAGTAGACGTCGAAGCCGTCCGGGCAGGCTTGCTTGAGGTCTTCGCTGAGCTGCTTGGCGTCCTTGCCCTTGTAGCTGACCGCCTTGACGCCAATGGACTCGAGCCAGTCGAGTTTCTTCTGATCGCCGGCAATACCCACGACGGTGCCGCCCTTGGCCTTGGCCAGCTGCACGGCCAGAGAGCCCACGGCACCGCTGGCGGCACTGACCAGCACGTTATCGCCTTGCTGAATCTGGGCGATGACGTTAAGCCCCACCCAGGCAGTGGTGCCCGGCATGCCCAGCACGCCCAGGTAGGCCTGATCTGGCACATCGAACGTGGGAAGCGCTTCGATCTGGTCGCCGGGAAGCTGAGCAATATCTCGCCAGCCACCCATGTGGCGAACCTTGTCGCCTGCCTTGAAGCGTGAGTCACGGGATTCGATGACTTCGCCAACGGCAGCGCCTTCCAGCGGTTTACCCAGCTCGAAAGGCTCGATATAGGTGGTTACGCCGTCCATGCGCCCGCGCATGTAAGGATCCACAGATAGCCAGGTATTGCGGATGCGCACCTCACCATCCTGTAACTCGGGAAGTTCGCTTTCCTCTAGCTTGAACAGTTCGCGCTTCGGCATGCCCTGAGGATAATCGTGAAGAGTAAAGTAGCGGCTTTGCATGAGTTTCTCCTGAGTGCCTAGTTTCTGGGTCATTTCCAAGCCCAAGACCCATCGCGTGGAATCAACTCCCTTAGACTACGCCAGCTGCGTGATATCACGCCAATGCAAGTTGCTGAAAAGCAATATGCGTTATGCTGATAACACAAGCATTGAAATGCTGTTATCCATCACCATGGCGATGACCCTATGCACCTTGCCGACCTTGCCCGACACGACTTGAACGCCCTGGTCACCCTGCACGCACTTCTGGACTCCCGCAGCGTCACGCGGGCTGCACAGCGCCTCAATCTCAGCCAGCCTGCGGTATCGCGCACCTTGGCCCGGCTGCGTCAGGCCTTCGATGATCCCTTGTTTGTGCGTACTCACCGCGGGTTACGTCCAACGGCGCGGGCCGAGGCGCTGGGGCCGCCACTGGCACGGCTACTGGAAGAGTTAGGCGCACTGCTGGCACCGCCGGAATTCGATCCGGCGAGCACCTCACGGCGCTTCCAGCTGGCGACGACCGACTATGGCATGCACACCTTTCTCGCCCCGCAGTGGCAAGTTCTCAAGGGGCAAGCGCCGCATCTGCGCCTGGATATCCAGGGATACAGCGGCAGCATCGAGCAGAAACTCGACGAAGGCGGGCCCGAGCTGGCGCTTTGCGTGCCCGGTGAACGGGTACCGGCCAGCGTGCACGGCCGCGAGATCGGCAGCGATCATTTCGTATGCGTGATGCGCGAAAACCACCCGCTGGCATCGCAAGGGGAACTGACGCTGGAGGCTTTTCTTGAAGCCGATCATCAACTGATCAGCATGGGCGGTGACGATAGAGGTGCGGTGGATCTGGCCCTGGCCAGGCAGGGGTTGGAGCGTCGCGTCAGCCTGCGCCAACCGCATTTCCTGGCGAGCTTTTCAGCCACGCAGCACAGCGATCTGTTGCTGTGTGTGCCGGGCTGTCTGGCTGCCAGCGTACTCGGGCATTGGCCGTTGGCACTGCGGCGGCTGCCACTGGAAGTGGCGCCTTTCTCTTATTGGCTGGTGTGGCATGAGCGCCACCATGCCGATGCGGGCCATAGCTGGCTGCGCCAGACACTGTTTCAGGAACTGCAGACCCGCTATCGAACGCTCAGCCAGTGCTTGCCAGCAGCCTAAGCTTGAGTCTTCTCCTCTTCCTTGTCGTTGGCCTGCTGCCGTTGCTGGGTTAACCGACTGCAGGACTTGACGAAGCTGTGAGAAGGCGCAGAGGCTGATGCAGCAGGGGTGAGTCAATAGACGTCTTCACGATAGCGCCCCTGGGCCTTGAGCGTCGCCACGTCCATGCCCAGCGGCGCGA
>ERZ1032895.13-NODE-13-length-64992-cov-13.477648_pt1 | contig 64992 bp, 56 predicted proteins | sample MGYA00516687_ERZ1032895 | MGnify/ENA primary metagenome ERZ1032895 (study PRJEB33719, sample SAMN04261600) | wastewater metagenome | biome: rural village; feature: latrine urine exit; material: soil | place: El Salvador | collected 2013-01-14 ... | reverse complement strand
CCGAACTACCTGGCATGGCGGCGCTTGTTTGAAACTGAAAAATTAACCATGGAGGCGTGGCTTCGTGCAGCCATAGGTGTGGACCAACAACAGATGCCAACATAGCCATGAATCAACAGATATCCGACAGGGGAACCACACCATGCCTTTTCCTGCATCTCATGCTCCACAGTACCTTGTGCGCCAACCCAACCTGCCGATGGCCAGCGCCTGGGCGCCTGCCGACACCGATGCGCTGGTAGAGATCCCTTTGCTCGGCCGCGTATCGGCCGGCATGCCCATCGATGCCTGCCTGGAGAATGGCAGCATCGAAGTGCCGCGCAGCATGGTACGCCGCAATACCTATGCGCTGCGGGTGTGCGGCGACTCAATGATCGATTGCAATATCTTCGATGGCGATGTGATCATCATCGAGCGCTGCGAGAGCGCCGAAAACGGTGAAACGGCAGTGGTCATGATCAATAATCAGGAAGTCACCCTGAAGAAGCTGTATATCGAGAAATCCGGCGTGCGCCTGCAGCCGGCCAATGAACAGATGGCCCCCATTCATCTGCGCAACAGCGACATTCAGGTGCTGGGCATGGTAATGGGAGTGGTTCGCCAACCGGAACTGACCCACTGATGCGCTACCCGATACCCGACCTCGCCGTTGGCGAGCACCACGCCACGACCCTGGAAGTGGAGCGCAGCCGCTTCTTGACCTGGCTGTGCCACGCGCCAAGCGTTGACGAATTCGAGGCGCTGCTGGCCAAGGCACGCCAGCAGCACCCGTCGGCAAGCCATCACTGCACCGCCTTTATTGCCGGGCCGCCGGGCGAGCAGAATGCCATCGGCTTTTCCGATGACGGTGAACCCGGCGGCACCGCAGGCCGCCCCATGTATCAGGCGCTGGCAGGCTCAGGGCTTGGCCAGATCGGCTGCGTGGTGATTCGCTACTTTGGCGGCATCAAGCTGGGCACCGGTGGCCTCGCCCGGGCCTATGCCCAGGCCGTCAACGAGGCACTGCTCGACCTCCCTCGCCGCGAAGTGGTGGAGCGCGAGCCGCTGCGCCTGCGGGTCGATTTCGCCGGCGAGGCCGAGTCCCGCAGCTGGTGCGCCGAACAGGACATCCCGGTGGATGACGTCGAATATACCGCCCAGGGCGTGATCCTGACCCTCGGCTGGCCTCGTGAGACCCCGCGCGATATCACCACCCTGACCGCACGCCTCAAGGGCCGCGTCACGCTGCTGGACGCCCCCTGAGCCGCCGGTAACATTACCTGAAAGAAAAAACGGCGCCCGAAGACGCCGTCAGCACCAGTTGATGCATACCCGCTTGGCTAGCCCAAGTACTTGATCATCACCCCCGCCGCCACCGCCGAGCCGATGACGCCGGCCACGTTGGGCCCCATGGCGTGCATCAGCAGGAAGTTGTGCGGATTGGACTCGAGCCCCACCTTGTTGGACACCCGCGCCGCCATGGGTACCGCCGAGACGCCGGCGGAGCCGATCAGCGGATTGATCGGCACGCGACTCAACACGTTCATCAGTTTCGCCATCAGGATGCCGCAGGCCGTGCCGATGGCGAATGCCACCATGCCAAGCCCCAGAATGCCGAGGGTTTCCACCGCCAGAAAGCGATCCGCCATCAGCTTGGAGCCCACCGACAGACCCAGGAAGATGGTCACGATATTGATCAGGGCGTTCTGCGAGGTATCAGACAGCCGCTCAACGACGCCACATTCGCGCATCAGGTTGCCGAAGCAGAACATCCCCAGCAGCGGCGCGGCGTCTGGCAGAAACAGCACCACCAGAATCAGCAGCGCCAGTGGAAAGACGATCTTCTCCAGCCTGGATACCGGACGCAGCTGGGTCATCACGATGTCGCGCTCGCGCCTGGTGGTCAGCGCTCGCATGATCGGCGGCTGGATCAGCGGCACCAGCGCCATGTAGGAATACGACGCCACGGCGATGGCACCCAGCAGCTCGGGGGCCAGCAGGCTCGACACATAGATCGACGTCGGCCCATCGGCGCCGCCGATGATGCCGATGGCGGCGGCCTGCTTGAGCGTGAAGTCCATCCATCCCAGCGAGGTCATCCCCACCGCACCCAGCAGCGTGGCAAAAATGCCGAACTGGGCCGCCGCCCCCAGAAACAGCGTGCGAGGGTTGGCCAGCAGCGGACCGAAGTCGGTCATCGCACCCACGCCCATGAAGATCACCAGCGGCGCGATCCCCGAGGCAATGGCCACGCTGTAGAACTGATACAGCACGCCATGGGCGAAGCCCGCATCCATGGCCGTGTCGTTGGCAGCACGTACCAGCGCCGGCGAGATATCGCCATGCAGCTGATCACCAATGGCGTGACGCCAGACGTCAATGCTCGCGACCGGATCGAGGCTCATGCCTAACCCCTGGGCCAGCGATTGCAGCACCTCTGGCCGTGCCAGATGCGCGGCCTGCTCCGCGGCGGACAGCGCGAGCCCCGCCTCGGGAATATTGGCCAGAATGCCGCCAAAGCCGATTGGCACCAGCAGCAGCGGCTCGAACTTCTTGTGGATGGCCAGCCACAGCAGCAGCAGGCCGATCACAATCATTACCGCCTGGCCCAGGCTCAGGTTGTACAACCCTGAGCCGTACCATAGCGTCAGCAGTTTCTCGGTCATCGGGTCGGTTCCTTAGAGCATCAGCAGTGCATCGCCCACGGCCACACTGTCGCCTTCGCCCACATTGACCTCGGACACGGTGCCCGATGTCGTGGCGCGCACTTCGGTCTCCATCTTCATGGCTTCGAGAATGATCACCACGTCGCCCTCGGCCACGCTGTCGCCGACCTTCACATTGACCTTGAAGATATTGCCCGCCAGCGGTGCGCTGATAGCCTCGCCAGTTGACTCGCCAGACCCTCCGGCAGGCGCACTCGCCTGCCCCTGCTCTTGCACCTCGCCCAGCTCGCCGCCCTCGGCCACTTCCACCACATAGGCCTTGCCGTTCACCTTGATGGTGTAGGTTTCGGGGCCAGCCGAGGCGGCAGGGCCAGTTGAAGGGTTAGTCGCTGCGGCCTTGGTAACAGCCTGAGCGGGTTGAGCATCAGGCGCCTGGGGGACAGGCTCGAAGGCATCGGCATTGTCGCGATTCTTGATGAACTTGAGCCCGATCTGCGGGAAGAGCGCGTAGGTCAGGACATCATCGACCCGGCGCTCACCCTCGGCCAGACGCAGGCCGTCGGCCTCGGCCTTGTCGGCAAGCTCTGCCGTCAGCCGGTCCATCTCGGCCGCAAGATTGTCGGCCGGACGGCAGGTGATCGGCTCTGCGCCTTCCAGTACGCGGGCCTGCAGCTCCTTGTTGAACTCGGCAGGCGCGGCGCCGTACTCGCCCCTGAGCAACGCCTGAACCTCCTTGGAGATGGACTTGTAACGCTCGCCCATCATCACGTTCATCACCGCCTGGGTACCGACGATCTGTGACGTCGGCGTCACCAGCGGAATGAAGCCGAGATCCTCGCGTACCCGCGGAATCTCCAGCAGCACTTCATCCAGCTTGTCGCCGGCGCCCTGTTCCTTGAGCTGGTTTTCCATGTTGGTCAGCATGCCGCCCGGCACCTGGGCAACCAGAATGCGCGAGTCGATACCCTTGAGCGAGCCTTCGAAGGCGGCGTACTTCTTGCGCACCTCGCGGAAATAGGCGGCGATATCCTCGAGCAGTTCGAGATCGAGGCCGGTGTCGCGTTCGGTACCCTTGAGAATCGCCACCAGCGACTCGGTGGGGCTGTGGCCGTAGGTCATGGACATCGAGGAGATCGCGGTATCCACATTGTCGATGCCGGCCTCCACGGCCTTGAGCGCTGTCGCCGTGGACATGCCGGTGGTGGCATGGCACTGCATGTGGATCGGGATATCCAGCGCCTTCTTCAGGCGCGACACCAGCTCGAAGGCGTCATAGGGCGTCAGCAGGCCCGCCATGTCCTTGATCGCCAGAGAATCCGCGCCCATGTCGGCGATGGTGCGCGCCAGCTCCACCCAGCTGTCCATGGTGTGCACCGGACTCATGGTGTAGGAAATGGTGCCCTGGGCATGGCCATCGTTGTTGCGCACCGCCTTGATGGCACACTCCAGGTTGCGCGGGTCGTTCATGGCATCGAACACGCGAAACACATCGACCCCGTTGGTGCGCGCCCGCTCGACGAAGCGCTCGACCACGTCGTCGGCGTAATGGCGGTAGCCCAGCAGATTCTGACCCCGCAGCAGCATCTGCTGCGGGGTATTGGGCATGGCTTCCTTCAGGGCGCGGATACGCTCCCAGGGATCCTCACCCAGATAGCGGATACAGCTATCGAAGGTGGCACCGCCCCAGGACTCCAATGACCAGAAGCCGACGCTGTCGAGCTTCTCGGCGATCGGCAGCATGTCATCCAGGCGCATGCGGGTAGCAAACAGTGACTGGTGGGCATCACGCAGCACCACATCGGTGATGCCGAGCGGACGAGTGGACTCGGTCATGGGGATATCCTTGTCGTTCGGGGTCTGGAGAAAAGAAAGCAAGCCCCGCCTCAGCGGCGGTGACGCTGCCGATAACGGTGTACGGCAGCACTGATGACCACCATCAGATCATCATCTGCCGTCGCCGTGGCGGATGCCGGCGAGTTGGGCCGCGCGGGCGCTACCGGCTCGGGGAAAAAGCGCCCGATGATCTTCGACATCAGCGTGGTGGTAACCACCAATACCGTAAGAAAAACAAATACGAACCCCATACCAAGGCCCATCAGGGCGACGCCCTCGGTCAGCAGCTGAGTGTCCTGCATGGGAGCCTCTCTGTGTTGACAGTGCCATCAGGCAGCCCATTCATAGGACATGCGGATGGCTTGCAGATGAATTTCGATGCTATAACCTGCCCACTCTTCGGTCGTGTTGCAACGGTGCCATGGTGGAAATCAGTGTTGTTAAAAAACTACAAAACGGCCGTCTTGGCCTGGCGCCCATGGAAGGCATCATTGACGCCGTCACTCGCGACCTGCTGACGCGCAGCGCCGGCTTCGACTGGGCCGTCACCGAGTTCGTGCGCGTCGTCGATGCCCGCCTGCCGCCCCGCGTCTTTCTGCGCCACTGCCCGGAGCTTGCCGGACCAAGCCCATGCACCCCCAGCGGTGTTCCAGTGCATCTTCAGCTGCTTGGCTCTGATCCAGCAGCACTGGCCGCCAATGCCCGCCAGGCACAAAAGCTCGGCGCAATCAGCCTGGATCTCAACTTCGGCTGTCCGACAAAACTGGTCAATCGCCACGATGGCGGCGCCTCCCTGCTGCGCAACCCGCATCGACTGTATGCTGCCGTGACTGCCGTACACAGCGCCGTTGGCGACACCCTGCCGGTAACCGCCAAGATACGCCTCGGCTTCGCCGACCGTCGTCTGGCACTGGACTGCGCACGCGCTGCCGAAGATGGCGGCGCCCAGCAGCTGGTCGTCCACGGGCGAACGCGCAACGAAGGCTACCGCCCTCCGGCCCACTGGGAGTGGATCGGCCGCATCCGCAGGCATCTGTCGATCCCGGTCGTCGCCAACGGCGACATCTGGACCCTCGAAGACTACTGGAAGGCCCGTACCCTGTCGGGCTGCCGAGACGTGATGCTCGGACGCGGCGCCCTCGCCGATCCTTGGCTTGCCCAGCGCATTCGCCATTGGCAGACCACCGGCGAACGTTTACCGGCCACCACCTGGGCAGAACGTGCACGGTTTCTCAGCGCCTTTGCTGCAGCGCAGCGTAGCACATTTTCAGATAAAATAGTCATCTCTCTGATCAAGCAGTGGATGAGCCACATGCAGGCCCGCGACAGCGAAGCAGCCTGGCGATTCCAGGCGCTCAAACGCATCACCGAGCTGGACGGACTGCTTGCCGGGCTCACATGAAGCTCAGCCTGGCGCGCACAAGCCCATATGAAGCAGCGCCATCGACAAGGTAGAGCGCCGCTTGAAAAGCCTCATGAAATAAAACAGGGACGTCATAAAACAGAAAACCCGACCTCGTGAGAGATCGGGTCTTGATGTCTGGCGCGCCCGGGAGGATTCGAACCTCCGACCCCCTGATTCGTAGTCAGGTACTCTATCCAGCTGAGCTACGGGCGCATATTTTCATACTTGCTCATGCCATATGGCGGAGAGGGAGGGATTCGAACCCTCGATGGGGCTATAAACCCCATACTCCCTTAGCAGGGGAGCGCCTTCAGCCACTCGGCCACCTCTCCTTCGACACGGTGCGTATCCTACCGATCTAAAAGGGCAATGTCTAGCATGAGCGGGAGTTTTTATACGTCCATTCCAGGGCCCAGGAAACGGCTACCGACACAGCGCTAGCTTTCCTCTCCACTTCCTTCCTCGTCCGCTTTTTCGCGCTGAATCCGCTGGTAGATCTCTTCGCGGTGCACTGCCACATCCTTCGGGGCGTTGACGCCGATGCGGACCTGATTTCCCTTCACCCCAAGCACGGTGACGGTGACATCATCACCAATCATCAGGGTCTCGCCGACACGGCGGGTTAGGATGAGCATGACTGATCTCCTTCTCAGACGGCTAGCACGGGTGCTCGGTTGTGACTTCTCGTGACCATGAAACGTTCTGTTCACAATCTTGCAATAAGATGAGCCGACCATGACACCCGAAAACCGCGCCAAATGGAAGCCTTACGGCACGGTTTTCACTGGGTATTTTATTTGTCGTGCTCTATGCGTACTTGCCTGTCCTGGTTACGTGCTAAAAAAGCAGAGGCTATTCGCCTTCGATATCGCCCTTATCAAGGCCAAAGGCGGTGTGCAGTGCGCGCACTGCAAGCTCCATCTGCTTCTCATCGATAACCACGGAGATCTTGATCTCGGAAGTGGAAACCATGCGGATGTTGATGTTCTCTTCGGCCAGCACCCGGAACATCTTGGAAGCAACCCCGGCGTGGGAACGCATGCCGACGCCAACCAGCGAGACCTTGGCAATGTTATCGTCGCCCTTGACCTCACCCTCACCCAGGTCCGGCAACACCTGCTCTTCAATAATCCTCATGGTCTGGCGATAGTCGCCCTTGCCCACGGTGAAGGTGAAGTCGGTGTAATCACCGGCCGGCGCCACGTTCTGCACGATCATGTCAATTTCGATATTGGCATCGGCAATCGGGCCGAGAATCCGCGAGGCCACGCCCGGCACATCCGGCGTATTGAGCAGCGTCAACTTGGCCTCATTGGCAGTAAAGGCGATACCGGAAATCAGCGGTTCTTCCATGGAATCCTCATGTTTATCGGAGTCTGCAACGATCAAAGTGCCCGGGCCATCCTCGAAACTGGACAGTACCCGCAGCGCAACGTTGTACTTGCCGGCGAATTCGACGGCGCGAATCTGAAGCACTTTGGAGCCAAGGCTTGCCAGCTCCAGCATTTCTTCCACGGTGATGGTCTCGAGGCGGCGAGCCTTGGAGCAGACCCGCGGGTCCGTGGTATAGACCCCATCCACATCGGTATAGATCTGGCACTCGTCGGCCTTGAGAGCAGCCGCCAAGGCAACCCCAGTGGTATCCGAACCGCCGCGCCCCAAGGTTGTGATATTGCCTTCCTCATCGACGCCCTGGAATCCCGCCACCACGATCACCTTGCCGGCATCGAGGTCTTCGCGCATTTCATCGGTTTCAATGCGCTGGATACGCGCCTTGGTATGCGAGCTGTCGGTCATGATACCGATCTGGGAACCCGTATAAGACGTTGCCGGCACGCCCAGCTTATGCAGCGCCATGGCCAGCAGTGAGATAGTGACCTGCTCGCCGGTGGATACCAGCATGTCCATCTCGCGCGGCGTGGGAGTTTCATTGATCTCGTTGGCCAGCGCAATCAACCGATTGGTCTCGCCGCTCATGGCCGACAGCACCACCACGACCTGATGACCGGCGTCACGAAAGCCCTTGACCCTCTCGGCAACGGCCTTGATGCGCTCGACCGAGCCCACCGAGGTACCGCCATATTTCTGTACGTATAGTGCCATATGCTGCTTTTCCCTCGTGCAACGAGTGCCTTTGGCGCCCATGAGTGAAAATGAAATATCCGTGTATCCGCGACGGCCTAGCTGAGCTGACCTTCTACCCAGGCCGGCACGCTGGCCAGGGCATCAGGAAGTGCGGCCGGATCGCTGCCGCCGGCCTGAGCCATGTCGGCCCGGCCGCCGCCCTTGCCGCCCACCTGCGAAGCGACGTGGTTGACCAGAGCACCGGCCTTGACCCGTGCGGTCAGATCATCGGTCACGCCAGCGATCAGGCTGACCTTGCCAGCGGACTCATCGGCCACGCCCAGCACCACGATGCCCGAGCCAAGCTGGCTCTTGAGCTGATCCAGCATGCCGCGCAACTCCTTGCCGGAAACGCCTTCAAGCCGCTTGGCCAGCACCTTGACGCCCTGGACATCCCGAGCCTCGCTGAGCATGTCGCTACCCGCTGCGCTTGCCAGCTTGGCCTTGAGGCGCTCGAGCTCCTTTTCCAGGCTACGGTTGCGCTCCACCAGCGAACCGATACGATCTTCCACCTGCTCGGGCTTGACCTTGAGGCGTGCCGCGATACCCGCCACGCGAGCTTCCTGGGTGCGGAAGTGGTCCAGCGCCACCTCTCCGGTGATGGCCTCGATGCGCCGCACGCCGCTGGCGATGCCGCTCTCGGCGACGATATGAAAACAGCCGATGTCACCGCTGCGCGCCACGTGGGTACCGCCGCACAGCTCCACCGAGAAATCGTCGGCCCCAATGGTCAGTACGCGCACGCTGTCGGCATACTTGGCCTCGAACAGCGCCGCGGCGCCGCGCGCCTTGGCCTCGTCCAGCGTCATGGTCTCAATTCGCGTCTCGGCATTTTCCAGCACCTGCGCGTTGACCAGACGCTCCACCTCCTCGAGCTGCTCGTCAGTCACCGGCTCGAAGTGGCTGAAGTCAAAGCGCAGGCGCTCCGGGGTCACCAGCGAGCCCTTTTGCTGAACATGTTCCCCGAGCACCATGCACAGCGCCTTGTGCAACAGATGAGTCGCCGAGTGGTTGCGCACCGTGGCCACCCGCAAGCCAGGATCGACTTTCGGGGTCACCGATGCACCCACCACCATCTCGCCTTCTATCATGCGCCCCTGATGGAGGTGATGCCCACCCTGCTTTTGGGTATCTTCCACCAGAAAGCGCCCGTTTGCGGTCTCGAGATAGCCGGTGTCTCCCACCTGGCCACCGGACTCGCCATAGAATGGCGTGCGATCCAGCACCACCACGCCGCGCTGCTCGGGCTCGAGCCGTGCCAGTGCATTACCTTCACTATCGACCAGGGCGGTGACGGTGGCGCTGTCCTCCAGCCGATCATAGCCGATAAACAGCGTCTCGCCCTCGAGATCAAGCGCCGCGCCGTAGTCGGCGCCAAACTGGCTGGCCGCCCGGGCCCGCTCGCGCTGCGCCTCGAGCTCACGCTCAAAGCCCGCCTCATCCAGCGAAACCTCGCGCTCGCGGCACACGTCCGCCGTCAAATCGTAGGGGAAGCCATAGGTGTCATAGAGCTTGAAGATGATTTCACCGGGCAGGGTGTCACCTTCAAGCGAAGCCAGCGCCTCTTCAAGCAGGCCCATGCCATGATCGAGAGTGCGGGCAAACTGCTCTTCCTCCTTGAGCAGTACACGCTCGATCTGCCCGCGAGCCTGGCGCAGCTCGGGATAGGCATCGCCCATTTCGGCGTCCAGCGCCGCCACCAGCTGATGGAAGAAGGCTCCGCTCGCACCGAGCTTGTGACCGTGGCGCACCGCGCGCCGAATGATACGCCGCAGCACGTAGCCACGCCCCTCATTGGAGGGCAGCACGCCGTCGGCAATCAGGAAAGCACAGGAGCGAATATGATCGGCAATCACTCGCAGCGATGGCGCCTCGGTATCACCGTGGCCGGTGGCTTCTGCGGCGGCGGCCAGCAGGTTCTGGAACAGGTCGGTCTCGTAGTTGGAATGCACGCCCTGCATGACGGCGGCGATACGCTCAAGCCCCATCCCGGTATCGATGGACGGCTTGGGCAGCGGATTGAGATTGCCCTGGGCATCACGATCGAACTGCATGAACACCAGGTTCCAGATCTCGATATAGCGATCGCCATCCTCCTCGGGGCTGCCGGGCGGACCACCCCAGACCTCGGGGCCGTGATCATAGAATATCTCGGAGCTTGGCCCGCAGGGGCCGGTATCGCCCATCTGCCAGAAATTATCTTCGTCGAGCCGCGAGAAGCGCTCAGGGTCGATACCGATCTCATCCTTCCAGATGCGCTCGGCCTCATCGTCGCTGACATGAACCGTGACCCACAGCTTTTCCTTGGGCAGCCCCAGCTCTTCGGTCAGGAAACTCCAGGCGAAGCGGATGGCCTCGCGCTTGAAATAGTCGCCGAAGCTGAAGTTGCCCAGCATTTCGAAGAAGGTGTGATGTCGCGCGGTGTAGCCGACATTATCCAGGTCGTTGTGCTTGCCGCCGGCTCGCACACAGCGCTGAGACGAGGTCGCTCGCACATAGTTGCGCGGATCGCGCCCCAGGAACACGTCCTTGAACGGCACCATGCCGGCATTGGTGAACAGCAGGGTCGGATCGTTATCCGGTACCAGCGAGCCGGACGGCACAACGGTATGCCCCTGCTGCTCGAAGAAATCCAGGAAGGCTTGTCTGATAGCTGCGCTTTTCATGAAACATCCGTGGCGAAAGGCATGGGGGCAAGGTGTCAGGCCGGGCCACCCGGGACAATGGAAAGCACTCGATGAGCCAGAGCACGCGCCAAGGCGCGAGCGACTGGAAAGCCGGACAGCCATTGGAGCGGTGCTGACGCCACCGTCGGTGCCGGGCAAACCGTAAGGGATTGACCCAGTGCTTGCTTCGCAAAGGGCGTCATTATAACCCAGTCACCGCGGGACTAAAGGGGCTGGCCGCGTCAGTTATCGTCCCAGGCGTGGGCCATGGCGTAACGCAGCTGGTCAAAGTCGAAGCCGCGACCCGCCAGGAAGCGCTCTCGGCGGGCTCGTTCGCGAGGAATATCGCCGGGTCCCGAAAAGCGTCGCGCCAGCACCTCGGCCGCCAGCGCGAACCAGTCGACCTCGGTTTCCGCCTCCTGTAGCGCTTCGCTGATCAGCGCCCTGTCGATACCACGCTGGCTGAGATCGGCGCGGATACGTCTCGGCCCCTGGCCGCGAAAGACCCGCGAGCGCACGAAACTTTCGGCAAAGCGGGCGTCACTCTGCAGGCCCTGCTCGACCAGCGACGCCAGGCAGGTTTCGGTATCCTGGACTGAGTGCCCTCGTGCGCTCAGCCGCTGCCATAGTTCTGCCTGGGAGTACTCGCGACGCGCCAGCAGCCGAATGGCGTCGTCGCGGGGCGTACTCTTGTTCGCACTTTTGCCTGTGCTCTTGCTGATGCTGGCGGACATGGCTTTGCCTTGCATTGCTACAGGTCGCTTCCGACTTTACAGCAGGCCGTCGCTTTTTTCGTCCTCGGCAACTTCGGGCACGGCGGCGTCAACACTTTCTTGCTTGGCATCGGGTTTTGCCAACAGCTGGGCGCGAATGCCCGCCTCGATTTCTTCCATCATTGCCGGGTTGTCCTCGAGGAACTGTGCGGCATTGGCCTTGCCCTGACCGATCTTGTTGCCCTTGTAGCTGTACCAGGCCCCGGACTTGCCGACCAGATCGCACTGCACGCCCAGGTCGATCACTTCGCCGGCATGGTAAATGCCCTTGCCATAGAGAATCTGGAACTCGGCCTGACGGAACGGCGGCGCCACCTTGTTCTTGACGACCTTGACCCGGGTCTCGTTGCCGGTCACTTCATCACCCTGCTTGACAGATCCCGTCCGGCGGATATCCAGACGCACACTGGAATAGAACTTCAGAGCATTACCGCCGGTGGTGGTCTCGGGGCTGCCGAACATGACGCCAATCTTCATGCGGATCTGGTTGATGAACACCACCAGACAGTTGGCATTCTTGATATTGCCGGTGATCTTGCGCAGCGCCTGAGACATCAGGCGCGCCTGCAGACCAACGTGAGCGTCGCCCATTTCGCCTTCGATCTCGGCCCGCGGCGTCAGTGCCGCCACCGAGTCGATGACGATCACATCGACCCCGCCGGAGCGCACCAGCATGTCGCAGATTTCCAGCGCCTGCTCGCCGGTATCGGGCTGGGATACCAGCAGGTCATCCAGATTCACGCCGAGTTTTTCGGCATAGCTCGGATCAAGGGCGTGCTCGGCGTCGATGAAAGCACACACCTTGCCTTGCTTCTGGGCCTGGGCAATCACCGAGAGGGTCAGAGTCGTCTTGCCCGAAGACTCGGGGCCAAATATTTCCACGACCCGACCCAGCGGAAGCCCGCCGATGCCCAGAGCAATATCCAGCCCGAGCGAACCGGTCGACACGGACGGCATCACTACCCGCGGCGCGTCTCCCAGACGCATCACGGTACCCTTGCCGAACTGACGATCGATCTGTGATAGCGCCGCATTCAGCGCCTTGGTGCGATTGTCATCCTGAGCCATGGAGACCTCCCCTGGATATAGCCGCCGCGGACGGCGAGTAGTAGCGCATGAGAGCCGACTGCACCTTCCGACTCAAGGCTGTATGGTTGAACAGTAGTATGACGAAAAAAATCACCCCTCGCCAGCCCTTCGCCCGGGGTTTTTAACATATGGCTTTCGGCGTGCTGTTTTCGAGTCGCGGCGTTTCGTTCAGCGAGGCTAGCCTGAAATTCTCTCAATGGATAAAGCCCTCATGGCGCGGACAGCGTTTCCTCAAGCGATACCACAAGCGCAGCCAAGGCCACGCGCACGGCCTGCTCGCGTACCGCCGCACGATCACCAGGAAGATGCAGGCATTCCGCATTCAGGCGACCGGGAGCGCCCCAGGCAAACCAGACCGTACCCACCGGCTTGGTTTCGCTTCCTCCATCTGGGCCTGCCACTCCGCTGATCGCCACGCCCAGATCCGCTCCGCTATCGCGACAGGCGCCTTCCACCATGGCCAGCACCACCTCACGGCTGACCGCACCATGGGTTTCCAGCAGCGCCGATGGAACGCCCAGCAGGCGCATCTTGGCGGCATTGGAATAGGTCACATAGCCCGTCTCGAACCAGTTAGAACTGCCGGCGATCTCGGTGATGGCACTGGCAACGCCACCTCCGGTACAGGATTCGGCACAGGTCACGAAGCGCCCCGCAGCCAGGCTCACCTGCCCAAGACGCCAGGCGAGCTCGACGGCAGTCAGGTGCAAAAAGGACTGAAGGTCATGCTGCATGATTGAAGCTCCTGTCGCGTTTCGCTCGCGGCATCCAGGCCGCGAGCCCAGGGCGCATCAGCGCCTGGCAATGATCCACACCGCGTGCACAATGCCCGGAATATAGCCAAGCAGCGTCAGCAGAATATTGACCCAGAAATGCAGTCCCAGCCCCACCTGCAGGAAAACCCCCACCGGCGGCAAGAAAATGGCAAACAAAAGACGCACGATATCCATGCAAAAGCTCCTGAAAAGGGTGGTGCTAAAGTGAGCCATGGCATCAAGAGTAGCTTGACGCTGGCTCATGGCACAACGGCTGAGACAGGAGCACAGCTGAACGGTTCCGACCATCGATTCAGGCCATGTTATGCTGGCCGCAACATCCGGCCCATGGCCCCGGCTCGTGAACCAGGCCAAGCCAGACTGGGCCGAGCGCAAGCCAGCGATGCCTGCCACTCACCATTGTCCCACGATCCTGAAGGAACGAGCGAGATCTCATGAACGACGTGGCCTCCCGCGCCAAGCCGAACCATACGCCGATGATGGTCCAGTACCTCAAGATCAAGCGCGACCACCCCGAGGTGCTGCTGTTCTACCGCATGGGCGATTTCTATGAGCTGTTCTTCGACGACGCCAGGCGCGCCGCCGCCCTGCTCGACACCACTCTGACCCAGCGCGGCCAGTCCGGCGGCCAGCCGATTCCCATGGCCGGCGTACCCTACCATAGCGCCGAGGGCTATCTGGCACGCCTGGTCCAGGCCGGCGAGTCTGTCGCCATCTGCGAGCAGATTGGCGACCCGGCGACCTCCAAGGGTCCGGTAGAGCGCAAGGTGGTTCGCATTGTCACCCCCGGCACCCTGCACGACGAGGCCCTGCTCGATGCCCGTCGCGACAACCTGCTGGTGGCGATTCATCCCACCGCGGACCGCTGGGGCCTGGCCTGGCTGGAGCTCTCCAGCGGGCGTTTCAGCGTGCTTGAGGTGAACGATGAAGGTGAGATGCTCTCCGAGCTCGCCCGCCTGGATCCCGCCGAGCTGCTGGTGGCCGAGAGCCTTGTCCTGCCCTCTTCACTGAATGACCGTCGCGGCCTGAAACGCCAGAGCGACTGGCTGTTTGACCATGACAGTGCTTCTCGCCTGCTGTGCGATCAGTTCGGCGTCCAGGATCTGCGCGGCTTCGGCTGCGCGCACCTGGCAGCCGCCGTGACCGCCGCCGGAGTGCTGATCGACTACGCCCGGGACACCCAGCGCTCGAGACTGCCCCATGTGACCGCCCTTGCCGTGGAGAACCGCGACGAAACCGTGGTCATCGACACCGCCAGCCGGCGCAACCTGGAAATCGACGTCAATCTCGCCGGCGGCACCGAAAACACCCTGGCCAGCGTGCTGGACACCGCCAATACCGCCATGGGATCACGGCTCCTCAAGCGCTGGCTGAACCGCCCGCTGCGGGACTCGGCTCAGGTCAGGAAGCGTCAGGCAGCCATCGCCGCCATGCTGGACAGGGACGGCTTCGAGGCCCTGCGCGAGCTGCTCAAGGGTATCGGCGACGTGGAGCGCATCCTGTCGCGCGTGGCGCTGTACAGCGCCCGCCCCCGCGATCTGGCCAGGCTGCGCGACGCCCTGGCCGTGCTGCCGGCGCTCGAAGACGAGCTGGCCCGCTATACAGATGACACCAACGGCGCCAGCGGTTCGCTGCTGGATGACCTCAAGCCCAGCGTTCAGCCATGGCCGGCACTGTGCGACACTCTGAACCGCGCTCTGATCGAGAACCCGCCGGTGGTGCTGCGCGACGGCGGCGTGATCGCCGAGGGTTTCGATGCCGAGCTGGACGAGTATCGCGGGCTGGTTGATAACGCCGGTGACTATCTGGTCAAGCTGGAACAGCGCGAGCGCGAGCGCACCGGGCTGAGCGGCCTCAAGGTGGGCTATAACCGGGTCCACGGCTACTACATCGAGATTTCCAGGGCGCAGTCCGGCGATGTGCCCGTGGATTATATCCGCCGCCAGACACTCAAGAATGCCGAGCGCTTCATCATCCCCGAACTCAAGGAGTTCGAGGACAAGGCGCTGTCGGCCAAGTCCCGGGCGCTGGCCCGGGAAAAGCTGCTCTACGATGGCCTGCTCGACACCCTGAACGCCGAGCTTCAGGGCTTGCAGACCTGTGGACGCGCCCTGGCCAGCCTCGACGTGCTGGCGACCCTGGCCGAGCGCGCCCGGGCGCTGGACTTCGTGCCTCCAGCGCTGCCTGACACACCGGGTATCGACATCCGTGGCGGACGCCATCCGGTGGTCGAGCAGGTCAGCGACTCGCCCTTCGTGCCCAACGACCTCTCGATGAACGACCAGCGGCGCATGCTGATCATCACCGGCCCCAACATGGGCGGCAAATCGACCTACATGCGTCAGGCTGCGCTGATCACCCTGCTCGCCCATACCGGCAGTTTCGTCCCTGCCGAGGCGGCCAGCATCGGGCCGGTGGACCGGATATTCACCCGCATCGGCTCGTCGGACGATCTGGCGGGAGGGCGTTCCACCTTCATGGTGGAAATGACTGAAACCGCCAACATCCTGCACAACGCCACCGACCAGAGTCTGGTGCTGATGGACGAGATCGGCCGCGGCACTAGCACCTTCGATGGCCTGTCGCTGGCCTGGGCAAGCGCCGAGTACCTGACCAGAAGCCGCGCCTTCACGCTGTTTGCCACCCACTACTTCGAGATGACGGCGCTGCCCGACCAAGTGGACAGCGTGGTCAACGTGCACCTGACCGCCGCCGAGCACAAGGACGGTATCGTCTTCATGCACCAGGTCGAGGAAGGCCCAGCCAGCCAGAGCTATGGGCTCCAGGTCGCCATGCTCGCCGGCGTCCCTCAGGGCGTCATTGCCCGCGCCCGGGAAAAGCTGCGTCAGCTGGAACAGCAGGAGGTCGACCAGGGCCAGCGCCGCCCCGGGAGCAGCGACATGCCCAGCACACCGCAGCAAAACGACCTCTTCGCCAGCGCAACGCATCCGCTGGTCGACGACCTGGCCGGACTATCGCTTGACGACATGACGCCGCGTCAGGCGCTGGAATGGCTACATGACTGGAAGGGGCGTTTATAGGAAGTGATTCGCTGCGACACAATGGCGCTCATAGACACTTGCCCCCCAGGCCCCCGGGCGACTAGAATGAGTCGAATCGCAACTTATATGGCATAAGAAACATGTTTCTTATGCCATGAATGACATCCAAAGATCATCTTGCAATCGGGCATCCACGGCACTCCCCGGGCCCCAAAAAGGAAGAGTGACATGACATTCGTCGTCGTCGACAACTGCATCAAGTGTAAATACACCGACTGTGTCGAAGTCTGCCCCGTGGACTGCTTCTACGAAGGACCGAACTTCCTGGTGATTCACCCCGACGAGTGCATCGACTGCGCCCTTTGCGAGCCCGAGTGCCCTGCCGAGGCAATCTTCTCGGAGGACGAGCTGCCCGACGGCCTGGAAGCCTTTATCGAACTCAATGCCGAGCTTGCCGAAGAGTGGCCCAACATTACCGAAAAGCAGGACCCGCTACCCGACGCCGAAGAGTGGGATGGCAAACCCGGCAAGCTCAAGTACCTGGAGCGCTGAGCCGAACCAGGCGCTGTGCGCCATGCCTGGCGAGCACGAAAAAGCCGGTGGATCGTCCCACCGGCTTTTCGATTTCTGCCCGTCAATATAAAAGTTGGCGGCCCGAAGGCCGCCAGCATCCCTGCATTCCCTTGAGCGATCCCTTCGCTCTACTCCCAGGGTGACTTCCTGCTCGGAGTCAACGTCCTGTCAAACCGAGCGCACCCTTGCATCCGGGAAGTGTTGCCACCTCCCTACTCCCTTACCTATTGTTACATAGCTGTTGATCCTCACAAGCCGCCAGAACTGACAACTCACCTTCTTCGACAAGTCTCCCCGACAAAGCGAAAACAATAAAACCTATATAAAACAAGCAAATAAAAAGACGACGCCTTGTGACGTCGTCTTTTGCGGGCATCAAATGGCACTGATATCCCCATTGCTTTGTCAGCAATCTCTTACACGGCCTCACCAGAATGCTTAGGGATCACTGTCCCTTGATCGCAGATCGCCCGGGGTAGCCTGCTCGCTCACCCAGTTCGCTCTCGATCGCCAGCAGCCGGTTGTACTTGGCCACGCGATCGCTACGACACAGTGAGCCGGTCTTGATCTGGCCGGCCGAGGTGCCCACGGCCAGATCAGCGATGGTGGTGTCCTCGGTCTCACCCGAGCGATGCGAGATGACTGCGGTGAAGCCAGCGTCCTGGGCCATGCGAATGGCGTCCAGTGTCTCCGAGAGCGAACCGATCTGGTTGAACTTGATCAGAATGGAGTTGCCGATGCCTTCATCGATGCCGCGCTTGAGGATGCGCGTGTTGGTGACGAACAGATCATCGCCCACCAGTTGAACCCGATCGCCGAGTTTCTCGGTCAGCGCTTTCCAGCCGTCCCAGTCGGACTCATCCATGCCGTCTTCGATGGAGACGATCGGATAGTCTTCGCACAGGCCGGCGAGATACTCGGTGAAGCCGGCGGCATCGAAGTTCTTGCCTTCGCCGGAAAGCCGGTACTCGCCGTCCTTGTAGAACTCGCTGGAAGCGCAGTCCAGTGCCAGCGTCACGTCACGGTCGAGCTCGTAGCCGGCATCGGACACCGCCTGCTTGATCACCGCCAGCGCCTCGGCGTTGGAAGAAAGGTTCGGCGCGAAACCACCCTCATCGCCCACCGAGGTGGAAAGCCCCCGGTCCGACAACACTTTCTTCAGAGCATGAAAGATCTCGGCTCCCATACGCAGGCCCTCGCGGAAGTTCGCCGCGCCCACCGGCTGCACCATGAACTCCTGGATATCCACGTTGTTGTCGGCATGCTCGCCGCCGTTGATGATGTTCATCATCGGCACCGGCATCAGGTACTCGCCAGGCTTGCCGTAGAGTTCGGCAATATGCGCGTAAAGCGGCATCCCCTTGGCCTGGGCCGCGGCGTGAGCGGCGGCCAGCGAAACGGCGAGGATAGCGTTGGCGCCCAGGGTTTCCTTGTTATCGGTGCCGTCGAGCTCGCACATGGCCTCGTCCAGGCCACGCTGATCCCGGGCATCCATGCCAACCAGACGCTCACGGATGGTGGTATTGACGGCCTCCACGGCCTTGAGCACACCCTTGCCCAGATAGCGGGCCTTGTCGCCATCGCGCAGCTCCAGCGCCTCGCGGGAGCCGGTGGATGCGCCGCTGGGCGCACAGGCCGTGCCGCTGGCGCCGCTTTCCAGCATCACATCGGCCTGCACCGTGGGGTTACCGCGAGAGTCAAGCACCTCAAGGGCACGAATATCGACGATTTTAGTCACTTTTTGTCGTCCTTATGTAGGTCAGCGTGAGAGCGAATCAAGAAATCTCGAGAGCCGCAAAGTCCTTCACCAGGTCATCGATGGCCTTGAGCTGGGACAGAAACGGTTCGAGCTTGTCCAACGGCAAGGCGCAGGGGCCATCGCACTTGGCGCTATCGGGGTCCGGGTGGGCTTCCAGGAACAGCCCGGCCAGGCCCACCGCCACGCCGGCCCGCGCCAGCTCCGCGACCTGGGCGCGACGCCCATCGGCGCTGTCGGCGCGACCACCGGGGCGCTGCAGGGAATGCGTCACATCGAACAGCAGCGGATAGCCGGTCTGCTTCATGACGCCGAAACCGAGCATGTCGACGATGAGATTGTTGTAGCCAAAGCTCGAGCCCCGCTCGCACAGCAGCAGACGCGAATTACCGGCCTCCTCGCACTTGCGCACAATGTGGCGCACCTCATGGGGTGCCAGGAACTGCGGCTTCTTGATATTGATCACCGCACCGGTCCTGGCCATGGCCACCACCAGGTCGGTCTGGCGGGCCAGGAAGGCCGGCAGTTGAATCACATCTGCCACTTCGGCCGCAGCTGCAGCCTGGGCCGGCTCATGCACATCGGTAATGATCGGCACGCCGAAGCGAGACTTCACTTCGGCGAGAATCTCGAGCCCCTTGTCCAATCCTGGCCCGCGATAGGAGTGCATCGAGCTGCGATTCGCCTTGTCGAAACTGGCCTTGAACACATAGGGCATGCCAAGCCTGGCGGTTACCTCAACATAGGCCTGGGCAACCTCAAGGGCCAGCTCGCGGGACTCAAGCACGTTCATGCCGCCGAACAGCGCCAGCGGCAACCGGTTACCTACCCGCAGGCCGGCAAATTCAACGACGCGTTCGGCTGTGGTCATGAGGCTTACTCCTGCAGGCTGGGCTGGGCGCGGCTGCGTGCCGCCTTGTGTTCGAGGGCCGCATTGACGAATCCGGTAAACAGCGGGTGGCCATCACGCGGCGTCGAGGTGAACTCGGGGTGGAACTGACAGGCCAGGTACCAGGGGTGATCAGGCAACTCGACCATCTCCACCAGCGACCCATCCGCGCTGCGCCCGGACACCACCAGCCCGGCCGCTTTCAGCTCATCGATAAACTGGTTGTTGACCTCGTAACGGTGGCGATGGCGCTCGACAATCTCGTCGCTGCCATAGGCGTCGCGAGCCTTCGAGCCTGGCGTCAGACGGCAGACCTGCCCACCCAGACGCATGGTGCCGCCAAGATCCGAGGCCTCATCGCGCAGTTCGATCTTGCCTTCGGGGCTGATCCACTCGGTGATCAGACCCACCACCGGATGCAGGGTGCCATGGGTGAACTCGGTAGAGTTGGCATCTTCCCAGCCGGCCACATTGCGAGCGAACTCGATCACTGCCACCTGCATGCCAAGGCAGATGCCCAGGTAGGGAATGTCGTTCTCGCGGGCAAAACGCGCGGCGGCTATCTTGCCTTCCACGCCGCGCTCGCCGAATCCGCCGGGCACCAGAATCGCATCCTTGTCTGCCAGCCGCTCGGGGCCATGACGCTCGATATCTTCGGAGTCGATATAGTCGACGTTGACCTTCACCCGAGTCTGGATACCGGCATGGATCAGCGCCTCGTTGAGCGACTTGTAGGCGTCGAGCAGCTCCATGTACTTGCCGACCATGGCGATGTTGATCGACTTCAGCGGATTGAGCTTGGCATCCAGTACGCGCACCCACTCGTTCAGATCGGCCGGTTCTGCCTCGAGACGCAGCTTCTCGCAAACGATTTCATCCAGCCCGTATTCATGCAGCATCAGCGGAATGCGGTAGATGGTGTCGGCATCCTGCAGCGGAACAACCGCTCGCTCCTCGACGTTGGTGAACAGCGCAATCTTGCGCCGCTCGGTGGCCTCCAGCTCCACTTCACTGCGACAGATCAGGATATCGGGCTGAATGCCGATGGTGCGCAGCTCCTTGACGCTGTGCTGAGTCGGCTTGGTCTTAGTCTCGCCGGCGGTCTTGATATAGGGCACCAGCGTCAGATGCATGAAGAGTGCTCGGCTTGCCCCCAGCTCGGTTCTGATCTGGCGGATCGATTCCAGAAACGGCAGCGACTCGATATCGCCCACGGTGCCACCGATTTCCACCAGCGCCACGTCGAAGCCCTGGCCGCCCTCATACACTCGACGCTTGATCTCATCGGTGATGTGCGGAATCACCTGCACGGTGCCACCCAGATAATCACCGCGACGCTCGCGGCGCAGCACGTGCTCATAGACACGGCCGGTGGTGAAGTTGTTGCCCTGGGTCATGCGGGTACGGATGAAACGCTCATAGTGACCAAGATCCAGGTCGGTCTCCGCGCCATCTTCGGTGACGTACACCTCGCCGTGCTGGAAGGGGCTCATGGTGCCCGGGTCCACATTGATGTAGGGATCGAGCTTGAGCATGGTGACCTTGAGGCCGCGGGCCTCGAGAATCGCCGCCAGCGAAGCCGATGCAATGCCCTTGCCAAGAGAGGACACAACGCCGCCGGTCACGAAGATATATCGTGTCATGGAAAACCTGTCGAAACATGATCGGTAGGCCCGACAGAAAGCCGCGCCAGGATGGGATGACAAGATAACAGACCACGACCTTTGGCTCAATTTGGATCGCTGCGGGCTTATACCCCCAGATAGTCGAGAATCCCCTCCGCCGCCTGGCGCCCTTCATGGATAGCGGTGACCACCAGGTCGGAGCCGCGCACCATATCGCCACCGGCGAACACCTTGGCGTTGGTCGTCTGAAAGGCGAAGTCGCCGCGCTCCGCGGCTTTGACCCGCCCACGCTCATCCAGGTCGATGCCAAAGGCCTCGAACCAGGTCGCCGGGCTTGGCTGGAAGCCGAAGGCAATCACTACCGCATCGGCGGGAATGATCTCATCGGAACCGGGCACCACTTCCGGGCGCTGACGCCCGTTTTCATCCGGCGCGCCGAGCCGCGTACGCACCACCTTGACGCCCTCGATCTGGTCTTCGCCCACCACCGCCACCGGCTGGCGATTGAACAGAAAATCGACGCCCTCTTCCCGGGCATTGTTCACCTCGCGCCGCGACCCCGGCATGTTGACCTCATCGCGACGATAGGCGCAGGTCACGCTCGAAGCCCCCTGACGAATCGCGGTCCGGTTACAGTCCATGGCGGTATCTCCGCCGCCCAGAATCACTACCCGCTGTCCCTTGAGCGAAACGTGATCCTCGGGCGAGGCCTCAAAGCCCAGGCAGTGATTGGCGTTGGCGATCAGGTAGTCGAGCGCCTTGTGCACACCGGGCAGCTCCTCGCCGGGAAACCCGCCTTTCATGGGGGTGTAGGTACCCATGCCGAGAAACACAGCATCATATTCCTCAAACAGCGTCTCGAAGGCGATATCGCGCCCGATCTCCATGCCGAGACGAAACTCCATGCCCATTTCCTTGAACACCGCGCGGCGGCGCTCCATCACTGTCTTCTCCAGCTTGAACTCGGGAATGCCGAAGGTCAGCAGACCGCCGATCTGAGGATGCTTGTCGAACAGCACCGGCGTGACGCCGTTGCGCACCAGAATGTCGGCGCAGCCGAGCCCCGCTGGCCCGGCACCGACGATGGCCACCCGCTTGTCGGTCTTGACCACCTGACTCATGTCCGGCCGCCAGCCCATGGCGAAGGCCGTATCGGTGATGTATTTCTCGATCGAGCCGATGGTCACCGCGCCGAAGCCGTCATTGAGGGTGCAGTCTCCCTCGCACAGCCGGTCCTGGGGGCAGACCCGACCGCATACCTCAGGCAGCGAATTGGTGCGGTGCGAAAGCTCGGCGGCCTCGAGAATATTGCCCTCGCTGACCAGCTGCAGCCAGTTGGGAATATAGTTGTGAACCGGGCACTTCCACTCGCAATACGGATTGCCGCAGTGCAGGCAGCGATGCGCCTGCGCCGCTGCCGACTGGGGGTCGTAGGGCTCATAGATTTCGGCAAACTGCCGGGCGCGGCTGTGCGCCGGCTTCTTGACCGGGTCCTGGCGTCCTACATCAATGAACTGAAAATCGTTGTTCAGGCGGCTAGCCATGCGCTGGCTCCTTGACTGATGGCGGGACGGGACATCGACGAATCACTCCACGCTGTGCTCGCGACCGTTGCGGCTTGCAGGCTCATTCCGGCTGGTGCCGGGATTGATCCAGCAGGCTGCCCAGGCTCGCCGCCTTGGGCTTGACCAGCCAGAAGTGGCGCACATAGTCGCTGAAGTCCTCGAGAATCGCCCGGCCGCGCGGCGAGTCGGTTTCGGCCACGTACTCCTCGATGATCTCCCGCAGGTGGCGTCGATAGGCTTCCATGGCCTCGATATTGATGCGGTGAATACCCACCAGCTCATGATTGACCTTGTCGACGAAGATACGATCCTCGTCGAGCACGTAGGCAAAGCCCCCGGTCATGCCAGCGCCGAAGTTATCGCCGGTCTCGCCGAGCACCGCCACCAGGCCGCCGGTCATGTATTCGCAGCAGTGATCACCAGCTCCCTCGATCACCGCATGGGCGCCGGAGTTGCGTACCGCAAAGCGCTCTCCGGCGGTGCCTGCAGCGAACAGCTGGCCGCCGGTGGCGCCGTACAGGCAGGTATTGCCGATTATCGCCGTACGGTGAGTCTCGAAGGTGCTGCCCGCCGGCGGCACGATGACCAGCTTGCCGCCATTCATGCCCTTGCCCACATAGTCGTTGGCATCGCCCTCAAGATACATGTTCAGACCCTTGGCATTCCAGACCCCGAAGCTCTGGCCGGCCACGCCCTTGAAGCGTACCGTGACCGGCGCATCAGCAAGCCCCTGCTCACCGTGACGCTTGGCGATTTCCCCGGATACCCGCGCCCCCACGCTGCGGTCACAGTTGGTGATGCCAAAGGAAAGGTCCCCGCCGGACTTGTTCTCAATGGCCTCTTTCAGCGCCTCGAGCATTTCCAGATTCTTGGCACCCGGATCATGCGGGATATTGCGGTTTATCTGACAGAACTGCGGTGCGTCAGCAGGCACGTGATCATTGGCCAGCAGCGGCGTCAGATCCAGGCGGCGCTGGGACGCGGTAGCGCCCTCGACGATCTCGAGCAGATCGGTACGGCCAATCAGCTCGGTCAGTTGGCGCACGCCCAGCAGCGCCAGCAGCTCGCGCACCTCCTCGGCGATGAAGCGAAAGTAGTGCTTGACCATGTCCACAGTGCCGCGGAAGTGCTCGTCGCGCAGATACTGATGCTGGGTTGCCACGCCGGTGGCGCAGTTGTTGAGATGGCAGATACGCAGGTACTTGCAGCCCAGCGCCACCATCGGCGCGGTGCCAAAACCAAAGCTCTCGGCACCAAGAATCGCCGCCTTGATCACATCGAGGCCGGTCTTCAGGCCGCCGTCGGTCTGCAGGCGGATCTTCTCTCGCAGGCCGTTGATACGCAGCGCCTGATGTACCTCGGGCAGCCCCAGCTCCCAGGGGCTGCCGGCATGCTTGATCGAGGTCAGTGGACTGGCCGCGGTGCCGCCATCGTAGCCGGACACCGTGATCAGATCGGCGTAGGCCTTGGCCACTCCCGTGGCGATGGTGCCGATACCCGGCTCGGACACCAGCTTGACCGACACCTGGGCCTCGGGGTTGATCTGCTTGAGATCGAAGATCAGCTGAGCCAGATCCTCGATGGAATAGATATCGTGATGCGGCGGCGGCGAGATCAGCGTCACACCGGGCACCGCATGGCGCAGCCGGGCGATCAGCGCATTGACCTTGCCACCGGGCAGCTGTCCGCCTTCGCCGGGCTTGGCGCCCTGGGCGACCTTGATCTGCAGCACCTCGGCGTTGACCAGGTAGGCCGGCGTGACGCCGAAGCGCCCGGAAGCGATCTGCTTGATCTTGGAGTTGCGCAGCGTGCCGTAACGCGCCGGGTCCTCGCCGCCCTCGCCGGAGTTCGAGCGCCCTCCGGTCTCGTTCATGGCCTGGGCCAGCGCCTCATGGGCCTCGGGTGACAGCGCGCCCAGCGACATGCCGGCGCTGTCGAAGCGCAGCAGCAGCGACTCGACCGGCTCAATCTCCTCCAACGGCAGGGCCTGATCAACGAATTTGAGGCGCAGCAGATCACGCAGAGTGGCCGGGTCGCGCTCATTGACCAGCCGCGCGAAGACTTTCCACTTGGCATAGCTGCCTTCCTGCACCGCTTCCTGCAGCGACTTGACCACATCCGGGTTGTAGGCGTGATATTCCTGACCGTGAACATACTTCATCAGGCCGCCCTGGGTGATGCCCTTGCGCGCCGTCCAGGCATGCCTGGCGACCGCTTCCTGCTGCCGCTGCAGCTCGGCAAAGCCGGTACCCTCAATGCGCGACGCCATGCCAGTAAAGCACAGCTCGACAACCTCGGAGGCCAGGCCCACGGCTTCGAACAGCTGCGAGCCGCGATAGGACGCCAGCGTCGAGATCCCCATCTTCGACAGGATCTTGTAAAGCCCCTTCTGCAGGCCCTTGCGATAGTTCTCGCGGGCATCCGCCGGGTTGCCGACGAGCTCGCCGGTGCGGTGCATGTCGGCCATGACCTGATAGGCCAGCCACGGATAGACCGCTGTCGCCCCTACCCCGAACAGCACCGCCATCTGGTGGGCGTCCCGGGCATAGCCGGTCTCCACCACCAGATTGATGCGTGGGCGCAGCGCAAGCCTCGCCAGGTGATGATGAATCGCGCCCACGGCCAGCGCCGCATGCACGGGAATCTGCCCCTCGGGCAGGGCGGCATCGGACAGCACCAGAATGACCTTGCCCGCGCGCGCCGCCTGCTCGGCGTCTCGGCACAGCGCGAGAATCGCCTCCTTCAGGCCCTGACGTTCGGGATCGTGACCAAGCGACAGGGGGTGGCAGGCAAAGGCCGGATCCTGCTGGGTGACAAGCGCAGTGAACTTGCGCGGCGACAATACCGGCGTGGTCAGGATCAGGCGGTGGGCGTGCTGAGGCGTCAGCTGGAAGACATTCAGCTCCGGGCCGCAGCAGGTCTCCAGCGACATCACGATGGATTCGCGCAGCGGATCGATGGCCGGATTGGTCACCTGAGCAAACTTCTGACGGAAGTAGTCGGTCAGCATCCGGTGCTTGTGCGACAGCACCGCCATGGGGGTATCGTCGCCCATGGAGCCCACCGCCTCCTGGCCGCTCTCGCCCAGCGGGCGCAGCACCTGATCACGCTCCTCGAAGCTGACCATGAACATCTTCTGCTGCTCGTTGAGGGCGTCCTGCGCCATGTTCTCGAAGCGGGCAAGTTCGGTCAGCGCGGATTCCAGGTAGTGAGCCTCCTGCTTGAGCCAGCGCTTGTAGGGGTAGGCCGATTTCAGGCGATGATCCACGTCTGCCGTGTGCAGCAGCTCGCCGGTGAGGGTGTCCACGGCCAGTATCTGCCCGGGACCCACGCGCCCCTTGGCGACGACATCTTCAGGCCTGTAGTCGTAGGTGCCGACCTCCGAGGCAAGGGTGATATAGCCGTTGCGAGTGATCACCCAGCGTGCCGGGCGCAGCCCGTTGCGATCCAGCATGCACACCGCCTGACGGCCATCGGTCAGCACCACCCCGGCGGGACCATCCCAGGGCTCCATGTGCATGGAGCTGAACTCGTAGAAAGCGCGCAGATCCGGGTCCATGATCTCTACATTCTGCCAGGCGGGCGGAATCATGCTGCGCACCGCGCGATGCAGATCCATTCCGCCGGTCAGCAGCAGCTCCAGCATGTTGTCCATGCTCGACGAGTCGGAGCCTGAAGTATTGACCAGCTCGTCGAGCGCGGCGATATGCGGCAAACGCTCACTGACAAAGTTCTCCTTGCGCGAGTTGGCCCAGCCGCGATTGGCTTCGATGGTATTGATCTCGCCATTGTGCGCCAGCAGACGAAACGGCTGAGCCAGGGGCCAGCGCGGCGCGGTGTTGGTGGAGAACCGCTGGTGAAAGACGCAGATAGCGGTGGTCAGACGCGGATCGCCCAGGTCGCGATAGAAAGCCGGAAGATCGACCGGCATCACCAGGCCCTTGTAGGACACCACCTCGGCTGACAGCGAGCAGACGTAGAATTCTGGCTCGTCACTGAGTGCCTGCTCGGCCAGGCGCCGCGCCATGAACAGGGCAACATCGAAATACTTTTGTTGCTGCCCATCGCCAGGCTCATCATCAGGGCCGCCACAAGAGCCCGGCTCGACGAATACCTGACGAATCCTTGGCAGGCACGCCAGCGCCATGGGACCGCAGACTGAAGGGTCCACCGGCACCTTTCGCCAGCCCCGCACGCTCAGCCCCTGAGCCGTCAGCTGAGCCTCAAGCTCAGCGGTGGCGCGGGTCTCTCGGGCGTCGTCGTCTGGCAGGAACACCGCGCCCACCGCAAAGCGCTCGCCAAGCTCGCTGCCCAGCGCGTCCTTGGCCACCTCGCGCATGAAGGTTTCGGGCATCTTGAACAGCAGGCCGCAGCCATCACCGGTCTTGCCATCCGCGGCAATGCCGCCGCGGTGGGTCATGCAGGTGAGCGACTCGATGGCGGTCTGCAGCAGTTCATGACTGGCATCGCCCTGCATGTGGGCGATCAGGCCAAAGCCGCAGTTGTCGCGAAACTCACCGGGCTGATGGAGACCATTATTCATGGGCATGCCTCGAAAGAAAACAAATCCGCCACGGGCGTTGCGTTCGAAAAACCCAGCCTCATGCCGATATCGCATAGACTATACCGATATCGAAATACCTGCGATATTTTTTTCGCCTGCCATAAAGGACGATGCCCACCGCGAGGGCGGTGGGCATCGTTGAACAGCAGCAGTTCATATGACCGCTTTTATCTTGTGGTCGCTATCCGTCGCGAGGAAAGTCGCCCAGCAGCTGATTCAATGTTTCGGCAGGCGTTTCATCATGCACGCAGGCATCGCCCAGCCGTTTCAGCAGGACAAGACGCAACCGATCATCCAGATTCTTCTTGTCCAGACGCATGACGGCAAGAAAATCATCCGGGCTCATATCGGCCGGCGCCTCTGACGGCAGTCCAGCCGAGGTGAGGACGGCCTCGACTCTGCGCACGTCCTGGTCGTCGAGCCAGCCCAGCCGACGAGAAAGCTCTGCTGCCATCAGCATTCCAGCCCCCACCGCCTCGCCATGCAGCCAGCTGCCATAGCCCTGATGGGTCTCGATGGCGTGACCAAAGGTGTGTCCGAGGTTGAGCAGCGCACGCACGCCCTGCTCGGTCTCGTCTTCAGCGACGATCTCGGCCTTGAGGCTGCAGCTGCGCTCGATGGCGCGCACCAGCGCCTCTGGCTCAAGCGACCGCAGCGCCGTCATCTGCTCTTCCAGCCAGGCGAGAAACGCCTGATCGCGAATCAGCCCGTACTTGATCACTTCGGCAAGCCCCGCCGAAAGCTCTCGCGGCGGCAGCGTTGACAGGCTGTCGGTGTCAATCAGCACGGCCCGGGGCTGCCAGAATGCGCCGATCATGTTCTTGCCGCGCGGATGATTGACCCCGGTCTTGCCGCCCACCGACGAATCCACCTGAGACAGCAGCGTAGTCGGCACCTGGATAAATGCCACGCCGCGCTGGTAGCAGGCGGCGGCGAAGCCCACCATGTCGCCGATCACCCCGCCGCCCAGCGCCACCAGCGTACAGCGCCGATTGAAGCCGGCCTCCAGCAAGGCGGTCCAGATGCGCTCGACGCAGGCCAGGGTCTTGGACATTTCCCCGGACGGCAGCACCAGCTCACGCACCTCAAGCCCTTCGGGCAGCCCGGCCTTGAACGCGTCCAGATACAGAGGGGCGACGTTGTCGTCGGTGACGATCATCAACTGACGCCCGGCCAGATAGGGTACCAGGCGACTGGAGTCGCCAATCAGCCCGGGGCCGATATGAATAGGATAACTGCGCTCCCCGAGGGAAACCTGCAGGGTAGTGGTGGTATCGGAGGGTCGGCTCATGGGATCAGCTCTTGCACTCCAGTGGGTCGGCCAGGGTCTGCACCCGGCGCACAATGTCTCTGGCCACGCTGCGCGGACCACGCCGCTCGCTGCGAATGATGATATCTGCGGTGGCGCGATACAGCGGGTCACGCTGATGGTACATCTCCCTGAGAACAAGGTCGCGATCGGCGCGCTGCAGAAGCGGGCGATTGCGGTCGCGGGCGGTTCGCTTGAGCTGCTGTTCAACGGTGATGCACAGATAGATGACGGTGCCGCACTCGCGCAGCAGGCGGCGGTTTTCCTCGCGCAGAACGGCGCCACCGCCGGTGGCGATCACCACGCCCTCGCGGCTGGACAGCTCACGAATCATCTGGGTCTCGCGCTCGCGAAACCCCTCCTCTCCCTCGACGTCAAAAATCCAGGGGATATCCGCGCCGCAGCGCTCCTGGATCTCATGATCGGTATCGAAAAAATCTCGTGACAATTCGGCCGCCAGAAGGCGGCCGATGGTTGTCTTGCCGGCCCCCATGGGGCCGACAAGTATCAGGTTGGGAATTCCTGTCATCAGCGAACCGCTACGTTGTCATCCAGTATCTTGGGCGTAATGAATACCAGCAACTCTACCTTATCGTTGGTGTTCTCGGTATAGCGGAAAAGATTCCCCAGCACCGGAATGTCACCCAGCAGCGGCGTCTTGAACAGACTGCGCACCTGTTCGGTGGTCAGGATACCCCCCAGAACCACGGTGGCACCGTCATCCACCAGCACCTGGGTCTCGATCTGGTTGGTATCGATCGCCGGCGCGCCGTCGAAGCTCTGATCGGCCACGGTATCATTGTTGATCACCAGATCCATGATGATGCGGTTATCCGGCGTAATCTGTGGCGTCACTTCCAGTGACAGCACCGCCTCCTTGAAGGAAGTACTGGTCGCTCCGCTGGACGCGGCCTCCTGATACGGAATCTCGGTACCCTGCTTGATGACTGCCGTGCGCTGGTTGGCAGTGATCACCCGCGGCTGGGAAATCGTCTCGCTCTTGCCTTCGCTTTCCAGGGCGCGCAGCTCCAAGTCGAGCAGGATATCGCCGGCCAGGTAGCCAAAACTCAGCGCGCTGCTCGGATTGACCGCGCTGCCCATGTCGATCGACAGCCCGCCCCGGTTGGCCACCCCGGTTGAGGCGTCGTTGCCACCCTGGCCGCCGAAGTACAGCTTGTCGTTCCTGTCGAAGATCCCTTTGACCGCACCGCGGCCGGACAGCCCCCAGTCGATACCCAGCTCCTGGGAAGCGGTATCCCGGGCAATCACGATACGCGCCTCGATCTGCACTTGACGCACCGCCACATCAAGACGACTCAGCGTCTGCACGATGGACTCGATCTGGTCAGCGGTATCCTGCACCAGCAGCGTGTTGGTGCGCGCATCCACCGCGATACGTCCGCGCTCGGACAGCAGACCGAAGCCGCCCTCGACACGCACCAGGCGGGCCAGCTCCTCGGCCTTGGCATACTTGATCTGAATATACTCGGTGCGCAGCGGCGAGAGTGTCTGCATCTGCTCCCGGGTCTCGAGCTCCTGACGTTCGAGCTGGGCAAGTTCGGTGGCCGGAGCCACGACGATGACGTTACCCTTCTGACGACTGGCCAGGCCATGGCTCTTGAGCACCAGATCGAGGGCCTGGTCCCAGGGCACCTCTTCAAGGTTCAGCGTCACTCGTCCGGTAACGCTATCGCTCGCCACCAGATTCAAGCCGGTAAACTCGGCGATGATCGCAAGCACTGAGCGCACTTCGATATCCTGAAAGTTCAGGGTGATTCGCTTGCCAGAATAGGGGAAGGGCTCTTCCTTGTCGGCCTTGTCGGTTACCGCGGGCTGAGCCTCGATCACCAGCTCGCGGCCATTCTGGCTCGACACCATGGCATAGTCGCCACTGCCCTGGATCTCCAGGATCACACCACTTGAGCTGCTACGCGGCGTGATGCGGCTCAGCGGCGTACCAAAGTCGGTGACGTCATAGACCTGATTCAACGTATCCGGCAGCACAACGCCTTCGAGTCGCGCCACGATGTCCGAGCGCCCGGTCTCGGACACTCGTGCATTGACGCCGTCGCGATCGAAGGTCACGACCACGCGACCGGCGCCGTTTTCGCCGCGGCGAAAATCGATATTTTCCACCGCCGGGGCGTTGGCGTAGCGTGACGTCGGGGATGCAGGCGACGATGTCGCCACTGGCTGAGCGACCGGCTGCGCCTGAGGCGCTACCGGCACCGCAGCAGTTTGAGCCTGGCCGCGCGAAGCACTTTGTGCTGCCGCATTTCCACCGATGACCAGGCGCAAGCGGTTGCCCATGTCGATGGTGTTATAGGCCAGAGCACTGTCGAGCTCGAATACCAGTCGCGTCCGCTGCCCCGCCTTCAGCGCGGTCAGCTGTCGAACACCGGCGATACTTAGATTCTGCCGACGGCGCTCCAGGCGGCTCTCGGTGTCAACCAGGTCAATGGTCAGACGCGCCGGCTCATCGAGCCGATAACCCCTGACTTCCGGTACCGGCCCGTCAAAGTCGAGATCGACTTCCAGTGAACCACTGCTGGCCTGCCGGTAGTCCAGGCCGGTCAACGTCGTGCTCGCCAGGACGGCGGTCGAGGCGACAAGCATGGCCGCCGCCGCAAGCGCGCGTAGTATCGATTTCATGAACCCCCTACTCCCCTGCTGCAACCTGCTCGTTCACCCGCTGTGGGCACCGAAAGCGTTTTTGCTCAACTATCCAATGTCATCATGTTAGTGCGCTGCACCCAGCCACCCCGGCCGGTCGGCACGATCTCGACCAGCTGCACAGCCTCGCCGGTAATTCCGACAATGCGCCCGAAGTCTGACCCGAGATGATTGCCGACATGCAAGCGATGCACGATACCCCTAGGGTCGCGCACCAGCGCCGACGACATGCCGTCGATAGTAAGAGTGCCGACCAGCGCCAGCTGATCGAGAGGAAACGCTTCCAGCGGTTCTCTGACGCGGTCGTCATCCGGCTGCAACCCGGAGTTCGACACGGCGACCTCTTCGCCCTCTGCGCTTGGCGCATCGAACGGACTACGCTTGTCATCAAAGAGATAGTCGACAGTCACGTATTCCGGCATATCCGGCAAGGGGTCAAGCCTGACGCTGTCGGGGTCGACCCGCATGCCATCCAGGGTACGCTCGAGACCAGCAATATCAGCATCGCGACAGGCGCCAAGCAGCACCAGCAAGGCCAGTGCCAGGCCCGACTGGCATATCTTCATTTGTCACCCTCCGCACTTCCATTGTCCTGGGGGGAGTGTTCGTAGCTGTAGGTCTGGGCCACCAATGACAGCTGCAGCAAGCCGCCTTGCGATGCCGGCTTGAGCGTAAAGTCGTGCTGGGTCACGATCCGCGGCAAATCCGCCAGGGCGGCAACGAAAGACGAAATGCGATGGTAGTCGCCGGTTACGCGAATATCGAAAGGCCGCTCGATGTAGAAATCCTTCCGCACATCGGGGCGACGACGAATGGACTCGATCTTGAGCTGGTTGGCGATACCCGCCTGGCTGATGCTGCTCAACAGCGAAGGGATCTCGGCATCGCTCGGCAGCATTTCCACCAAAGCATTCAACCGGCCATCAAGCTCCTCTACCTGAGCCTGAAGCGCCGTAAGATGCGCCGCCTTAGAAGCCTTGACGCGGTATTCGTTCAATAGCTTCTGTTCCTGGCCCTGTGCTCTGGACAGCGACTCCACCTTGGGGGCCACTAGATACCAGTACATGCCAGCGAAGGTCAGCACCAGCAGCGCGAAACCGCAGATAAGCTGCAGGAGCACGGGCCAGTTGCCGGACTCCTTGATATCCAGCTCGCCCCATTCTACCTTCTTCAGCCGGCCAAACTCCTTGGCAATATTCATGGCACGTCCTCTTGTTGCTGCTGAGCATCGGCCTCTGGCATGTGTTGACTCACGGATAAGCTGAAGCGGCGCCCACCGCTGTTGGCCTCCAGTTCGGCGAAGTGAGATTCGCCAAATACAGGTGCCGCGTCGAGGGCCAGCATCTGACTGGAAACACCGCTGTCGACAAGTGCCATGCCGGCGAGCTTCAGGCTGTCATCCTGGCGCTCAAGCGACGAATAATAGACATCCTCCTGCAGGCTCTCAGCCAGCGCATTGAGCACATGCACCGTCAAGGGACGCTCAGCCTGCAGCGACTGAAACACGTCGACCCGCTGCTTGAGCAGCGCGATGCGCTCCTCATAGTGATTGACCGCGGCGATTTCCTTGTCGAGAATGGCAGCCCGCCGCTCAATGAAGCTCTGGCGCTCACGCTGGGCGCTCAGCTGCTGATCGTAGTACCAGGACACCGCGTAGCCGGCACCAAGTCCGATCATCGCCACCATCAGCATGCCGACCTGGAATCGTTTACCCTTGCGCTGCCGGCGCTCCTCGCGCCAGGGCAGCAGGTTGATTTCGATGCTCATGCACGCCCCCTCATCGCCAGCCCGCAGGCGGTCAGCAAAGCCGGAGCATCACTGTCCAGTCGCTGTTTATCAATCCGTGAACTGATCTTCATCCTGCGGAACGGATCGGCAATCACCACATCCATGCCGCACTCTTCGGCCAGACGCTCCGCCAGCCCAGGCAGCAGGCTAGTGCCGCCAGCGAGCACCATCCGGTTCACTTCGTACTTGCTGCCTGAGGTATAGTACAGCTGCTGCGCGCGGCCAATCTGCTTGACCAGCATCTCGCGAAACGGCTCCAGCACGCTGCGCTGATAGTCTTCCGGCAAGTCTTCGCGCTTCTTGGCAAACCCCGCCTCATCAAGACTCAGGCCATAGCGATCGCGAATTTTTTCGGTCAGCACGCGTCCGCCCAGCGCCGTGTTGCGGCTGTAGACGATGCGACCGTTGCGAATCACGTAAAAGGAATTCATATTGGCCCCCACATCGACAAGAGCAACGCCATCATTCTGCCCCGAGGTCAGCGGCAGTTGCTGGCTCAGCTCAGAGAACGCGCGCTCGATAGCGAAAGGCTCGGCATCAACGGCCACCGGCGTGAGCCCCGCCTGGGTGACTGCTTCGATGAGCTGCCCGACATCCTGATGCCGACAGGCCACCAGCAACACATCCTGCTGGTCTGCATAGCGCTCATTGACGCCCAGGCGCTGGAAATCGAACGCGACCTCACTGAACGGGAAAGGAATATGCTTGTCAGAATCAATCTTGATGCGCGCCTCGACTTCGTCATCGTCAAACGACGACGGCAGGCTGAGCGTCTTGGTGATGACCGCATTGGACGGTACCGCGACCGCGGTTTGCTTGGACGAAGGCTTGGCATGATCAATAACTCGCTTGAGCGCGTCGACCACCTCACTCATGTCACGGATGCGGCGTTCGACCACGGCACCCTCGCGGATAGGATGGACGGCATAGCTTTCGACCTGAAAGCTGATGCCCACGCGTTTGAGTTCGATGAGCTTGACGGTCGCCGAAGCGATATCGACTCCGACTAACCCTTTCCCGGCTCCACTTAATCGCATCTAACCATGTTCCTGAATGATTTCGGCGGCGCACCGCTCATTAGAATGCCCCAAGAAGCCCCTAGCTCTCCTGTACGAGCTTTATTCCCTTTAAGGGTTTATGGCATGAGATTACATGATAGCTCGCTGGCGCACACTCTCCAGAATGTCGCCAAGTGTCAACGCTGGTCGACTTATCGGCAGTTCCCTATAATTGCGGGCACTGGTGATAATGGCCTAACCGATCTCTCTGCTTACGGCACGGGTAACACTTGTTCATGAAGTTCATAAAAGTTGTATTTGGCTCCGCTTTTTGGCTGCTGATCGCTATCTGCCTCGCCGCTCTGCTGGCGGTGGCCGGTGCCGCCATCTATTTCGTTCCGGGCCTGCCCGATGTGCGCCAGTTGCAGGGATACGAGCTACAGACACCGCTACGCATCTATACCAGCGACGACAAGCTGATCGGCGAATTCGGCGACGAGCGCCGAACACCGGTGAGCTACGAGGAGATACCACCCAAGCTGGTGCAAGCCCTGCTCGCCGCCGAGGATGCCAGCTTCTTTGATCACCAGGGCGTCGATCCCAAAGGCTTGGCCAGGGCCGCCGTCGAGCTGGCAGCGAGCGGTTCCATTCAATCGGGTGGCTCCACCATTACCATGCAGGTGGCAAGAAACTACCTATTAACACTTGACCGGACCTATGTTCGAAAGATTCGCGAGATTCTTTTGTCTCTTCAAATGGAGCGAATACTAAGCAAGGAAAAGATATTTGAACTTTATGTAAACAAGATATTCCTTGGACACCGCTCATACGGCATTGCCGCTGCCGCTGAAGTTTATTATGACCGAACCATGAACGAACTCAGCCTGGCTGAAACTGCCATGATTGCCGGCCTGCCCAAGGCGCCATCGGCATTTAATCCACTGACCAATGCCGAACGCGCACTGATTCGCCGCAACTGGATCCTGTTTCGCATGAGAGAGCTGGGTTATATCAACCAGACAGAGTATGACGAAGCCGTTCAAGCCCCCGTCACTGCCAAGCGACACCAGGTACAGCTGGAGGTGGATGCCGACTACGTTGCAGAAATGGCGCGACAGTTTGCCGTGACCCGCTTCGGCAAGGAGCGCGCCTATACCGGCGGCTATAACATCCACACCACCCTGGATAGCCGCCTGCAGCCCATGGCCCATCAGGCGCTTGCCAACGGACTGATTGCCTACGATACGCGCCACGGTTGGCGTGGCGTCGAAGAAAGCGATATTCCGCGCAGCCTTGCCGAAGCGCAGGACCGCACCGGCCGCCAGGGCCTGGAAGAAGAACTCGACGAATCGCCTGAAGTCATCGAGACGGCACGTCGCGCCGCCGAGCGCAGCGAAACCGAAATCGAGGGCATCGAAGGTGATGTCAGCAATTGGCTGCAGGTGCTGGAGCGCACGCCGCGGCTTGGTCCCTTGCACCCCGCTATTGTGGTTGATGCCAGTGGGCGCGAAATGCGCGTCATGACCCGCGGCGGCAATCTGCACACCGTGGATTGGGAGGGGCTCAAGTGGGCCCAGCCATACCTTTCCGCACGCAGCCGTGGCGCAGTCCCGAATGGCGCCGCCGACATTGCCAGCCCCGGCGACCTGGTGCGCGTGCTCAAGCGTGATGACGGCAGCTGGCGGCTGTCCCAGATTCCCGATGCTCAAGGCTCGCTGGTGGTGCTCGAACCCCAGACCGGCGCCATCCTGGCACTGCAGGCAGGCTTCGATTTCAATGCCAGCAAGTTCAATCGCGCCACCCAGGCGCTGCGCCAGTCCGGCTCCATCTTCAAGCCGTTCGTCTACCTGGCCGGCCTTGACAGCGGCGAGATGAACCCGGCCAGCGTGATCAACGACGCCCCCGTGGTGATGCGCGATGGCAGCAACAACCTGTGGCGGCCCAGCAACTCCAGCGGCGACTTCCTTGGCCCCACACGTCTGAGAATAGCCCTGGCCCGATCTCGCAACCTGGTCACCATCCGCCTGTTGCAGAGCATTGGCCTTGACCAGACCATCGATTTTCTTGGTGAGTTCGGCTTTGACAAGGCGCGACTTCCCCACGGCCTGTCGCTGGCACTGGGCAGCGCCAGCCTGACGCCACTGGAGATGACTCACGGCTACGCCATCCTCGCCAACGGCGGTTTCCGCGTGTCTCCCTGGTTTATCGAACGTGTTACGCAAGGCGAAGATCACAACCTGGTGGAACAGGCAACCCCGCTGGTAGCCTGCCGCGGTTGCCCGGAGGGTCAGGAAAGCGTCGAGATCGACGGCAAGCGCTACCAGGTCGCCCCGCGGGTGGCAGATGAGGGGGCCGTCTACCTGCTGCGTGACATGCTGCGCGATGTTGTCGAACGCGGCACGGCTCGCGGCGCCCTGGCGCTGAATCGTGCCGACATCGTCGGCAAGACGGGCACCACCAACGAGCAGCGCGACGCCTGGTTCGCCGGCTTCAATGATGACCTGGCCGTCACCGTCTGGGTCGGCAAGGACGACAACTCGCCCACCGCCGAGTATGGTGCCCAGGCCGCTCTGCCGATCTGGGTAGATTTCATGGGCCAGGCCCTGGAGGGCATGCCCGAGACCATGCCACCACGTCCCGACAGCATCGTCTCACGACGAGTCGACGCTTCGACCGGGCGCCTGCTCAGGGAAGGCCAGGGCGGGGGCATTGAAGAACTGTTCCGGGCCGACCACCTGCCCAGCACTCAGCAGGTGCGCGTCAACAAGGCCGTCGAAGAGGAAAGCGACTCGCATGGCACCGGCACCTACGAGGCCATTTTCTAGGCTGACACCCATCGCTTGACGGGCGGCAAGGATGCCGCCCACATCCTGCAGCTTCCACTACCGCTTCGGGCAGCCACCGACGACTGACCGGCAACCCGGGGAGATCATTCATGCCGCTTAGTGCGACATACCCATCGCTCACATTCATGCCACGACTGATGTTTTACTGCCTGCTGGCGGCTGCCGGCAGCGTGCAGGCCAGCCCTTTCTACGCGCCGCCACCGCCCCAGGAAGACGACGCGGACTTCAGCGGCAGTGCCGAGCTGGGCTACACCCACCTGTCTGGCAATACTGACAGCCAGACCCTGATCAGCAAAGGCCGTGTCACCTGGCTGTTCGACAGATGGACACACAGCCTGCGCGGCGAGATACGCAGTGTTTCCCGCAACGGCGGCACCAGCGCCGAGCAGTACCTGGTGGCCGGTCGCGAACGCTTTGATCTCGAAGGCCCGCACTACCTGTTCGGCTTCGCGCGCTGGGACAAGGATCGTTTCAGCGGTTATGACCAGCAGTTCACTACCATTGGCGGCTACGGTCGCGATCTGATCGACAACGAACGTCAACGGCTTTCACTGGAAGCCGGGCCGGGCTACCGCTATGACCGCATTGAAGACGAGGATGACGCCTCGCTGGGCGTAGCCTATGGCGCCCTGGCCTATGAGTGGGACTTCTCGACGTCGGCGAGCCTGGCGCAGGAGCTCTCGGTGGAGATGACCGATGACAACAACACCTCACGCTCGCTGTCATCGCTCACTGCCCGGCTCAATGCGCATCTGGCATTGAAGCTGTCTCACGAGATCAAGGACACATCCCGCCCGCCGGAGGGTGCCGCGGCCCACACCGACAACATCACGGCGGCTTCTCTGCTCTACGACTGGTAGCCCTCTCCTGCTCCTTGCGCACCAAATAACGACGCCGGCCCTGGAGCCGGCGTCGTCAATCATCGTGGTCAGCTAAACAAGCGCGGGAGTCAGCAAACTCAGCCGCCGTAAACGTCCCCCACATCCTTCAGCGGGTAATGCGAAGGATAGGGCTTGCGGGCCACGCCGGAGTCCACCGCCGCCTGGGCCACCGCCGAAGAGACCCGCCCCAGCAGGCGCACATCGATCGGCGTGGGAATGATGTACTCGGGGCCGAAGCTCATGCTCTCCCTGCCATAGGCATCGAGCACTTCCTGGGGTACCGGCTCGCGGGCCAGGTCCTTCAGCGCATGCACTGCCGCAATCTTCATCTCTTCGTTGATGCGGGTCGCACGCACGTCCAGTGCGCCCCGGAAGATGAAGGGGAAACCCAGCACGTTGTTGACCTGATTGGGATAGTCGGAGCGGCCCGTGGCCATGATCACGTCCGGGCGCGTCTCGCGAGCCAGGTCGGGATCGATTTCCGGATCGGGATTGGTGCAGGCAAACACCACCGGATTCGGCGCCATCTTGCGGATGTGATCGGCTGTCATGAGGCCGGGACCCGAAAGCCCGACGAACACGTCGGCCCCATCGATGGCATCGTCCAGGGTGCGCTTGTCAGTATCGATGGCAAACATTGCCTTGTACTGGTTGAGATCCTGACGGCCAGCGTGAATCACGCCCCTGCGATCCAGCATGATCAGGTTCTCGGCGCGGGCGCCGCAGGCCACCAGCAGTTTCATGCAGGCGATAGCCGCCGCACCGGCACCCAGGCACACGATGCGCGCCTGAGCCAGTGACTTGCCGGCGATATCCAGCGCATTGAGCATGCCGGCGGCGGTCACGATAGCGGTGCCATGCTGATCATCATGGAATACCGGAATGCTGCACTGATCGACCAGCGCGCGCTCGATCTCGAAGCACTCGGGCGCCTTGATATCCTCGAGATTGATGCCACCCCAGGTATCAGCAATACGTGCCACGGTGTCGATGAACGCCTGAGGACTCTCGGCATTGACCTGGATATCGGTGGAGTTGATGCCAGCGAAGCACTTGAACAACACGCCCTTGCCTTCCATCACCGGCTTGCTGGCCATCGGCCCCAGATTGCCGAGACCGAGAATCGCCGTACCATCGGTAATCACCGCCACCATGTTGCCTTTGCCGGTATACAGATAGATGTTTTCCGGATCACGGGCAATTTCGCGAACGGGCTCGGCAACCCCGGGGCTATAGGCTAGAGACAGATCTCGGGCCGTGGCGGTCGGCTTGGTCAGCTCCACCGACAGCTTGCCGGGAATGGGAGATGAGTGATAATCCAGCGCTGCCTGCTTGTTCGCGTCTGCCATGCTTGTTATCCGCAGTAATGGAGTGGGGATGGGCCCGTTAGCGTATAAAAAGCCCCTGGAATTCTCAACTTGCGCTGGGATCTGAGGTACAGGATTCAGAGAGTAGGCCTGACAGTATAGAACGACATCCCGGTTGGACGCTTAAACGACGAAACCCGCCGGCTGGCGGGTTTCGTTGATCCGGCATACCAATGATGCCGCCGCGGCTCAGCGCTTGACCGCTGCACCAAAACGCTTGTTGAAGCGCTCGACGCGACCACCGGTGGTGGCCTGCTTCTGCTTGCCGGTATAGAACGGGTGGCACTGTGAACAGACATCCAGGTTGAAGTCGTGGTTGGACGTCGAGCCCACTTCGAAGGTGGCGCCACAGGAGCAGGTAGCGCTGACCACCTTGTAATCGGGGTGAATACCTTGTTTCATCTTGAGCCTCATCGAGCGGTATGCCGCCACCTGATCCACTGCCAGGCACCGCATACGGGTTATGGAACGTGCTAACCGGCGCCTTCACCCACCTGGGGTGGCAAAAGCGACCCGGCATTCTAGCAGAATCATTTGCGGAGGCCAATTGCCCGACACCATTTCGGAGACCTGCCCGCGCGTATTGGGGATCGCCATCCCATCGCCACTGCGCCGTCTGTTCGACTACCGGCCCTGTCCGCGAATCCCCGAGCACGGCTGGCAGCCTGGACTGCGGGTGCGCGTCTCCTTTGGCAACCGGCAAGTTGTCGGCATCGTCATCGAATGCCGTGATCACAGTGAGCTGCCAAGCGCCAAGCTCAAGGCGGTAGAAGAGTGCCTGGATAACCGCCCGCTGCCTGCGGACTGGCTATGGCTGTGCCAGTTCACCGCGCGCTACTACCAGCATGCCCTGGGCGACACCCTGCAACATGCCTTGCCGGCGCGGCTGCGCCAAGGCCAGACGCTCGAGACCCAGACCCGCGAGCGCTGGCGTCTGACGCCCCAAGGCCAGCAGACGCCGGCCGGTGAACCGGTCCGCGCCCCTCGCCAGGCCGCCCTGCTCGAGATGCTGCGTCAGCACCCGTCTGGCCTCGTCAGCCAGGCCATCATGGCCCAGTCCTTCACTCGGCCACAGCTGAACGCTCTGGCTGCCAAGGGCCTTATCGATGCCCTTGAAGAGCCACTCACCGGCGCGGCCGGTCACACCGGAAAGGGCCAGCTCGCCGAACCGACGCTGTCGCTGAATCGCGAGCAGTCCGCTGCTTTGGCGGCGATGCACGAGCGACTCGACGCCTTCTACCCCTGCCTGCTGCATGGCGTGACCGGCAGCGGCAAGACCGAAGTCTACCTGCAGCTGATCGAGGCCGTGGTCAGCCGCGGGCGTCAAGCCCTGGTACTGGTGCCGGAGATCAGTCTGACACCCCAGACCCTGTCACGCTTTCGCCGGCGCTTTCGCCTACCCGTCGTGGCGCTGCATTCGGGACTCAACGACAGCGAAAGACTCGACGCCTGGGAGGCCGCTGCCAGCGGCCGGGCGCGCATCGTTGTCGGCACCCGCTCGGCGATCTTCACCCCGCTGGCCGAGCCAGGCGTGATCATTGTCGACGAAGAACACGACGGCTCGTTCAAGCAGCAGGACGGCCTGCGCTACCACGCCCGGGACCTGGCTGTGGTGCGCGCCCACCATCACAACATACCACTGGTGCTGGGCAGCGCCACGCCGTCGCTGGAAAGCCTGCAGCGCGCCCTGAGCGGCGACTACCGCCACCTGAGACTGACCCAGCGCGCCACTCGCCACGCCCCGGCAAAACTCGAGCTGGTGGACATCCGCGGCCGCGTTCGCCACGGCGGACTGATCCCGCCGGTTCAGCAGCAGATCGCCAGCACCGTGGCGGCGGGCCATCAGGTGCTGGTGTTCATCAACCGCCGCGGCTTCGCGCCGACGCTGTCCTGCCATGCCTGCGGCTGGCTGGCCGACTGCGAGCACTGCGATGCCCGGCTGACGCTGCATCGCCAGCCGCCCCTGCTGGTCTGCCACCACTGCGAGCAGCGGCGCGCCCAGCCCGCGGCCTGCCCAAGCTGTGGCAGCGGCGACCTGCGCCCCCTGGGCACCGGCACTGAACGCAGCGAGGAAATGCTGGCCGACCTGTTTCCGAATATCCCCGTACACCGCATCGACCGGGACAGTACCCGTCGCCGCGACGCCCTCGAACAGATACTCGATGAAGTGCACCGCGGCGAACCCTGCCTGCTGGTCGGCACCCAGATGCTGGCCAAGGGCCATCACCTGCCGCATGTTACGCTGGTGGTGGTGGTCAACGCCGATGCCGGACTCTACGCCAGCGACTTCCGAGCGCTGGAGCACAGCGCCCAGCTGCTTGAGCAGGTCGCCGGACGCGCCGGGCGCGCGGCCCTGCCCGGCCGGGTGCTGGTCCAGACCCTTCACGTTGACGACCCCAACCTGCGCCTGCTCGCCGCCAAGGGCTACGACGCCCTGGCCGAGCAGCTGCTTGAAGAGCGTCGCGCTGCCGCACTGCCGCCCTTTCGCTTTCTGGCGCTGCTGCGCGTGGAGAGCCCGCGCGAAGAGCAGGCCCGGGAACTGGCCAGCGCCGCCAGTGAAGCCCTGCGCCAGCAGCTGCAGCAGCGTCAGCTGCAGGTCGATTGCCTGGGCCCGGTGCCGGCCCCCATGGAGCGCCGCCAGGGCCGCTATCACGTGCAGCTGATGCTCAGCGCCGCCAAGCGCAGCCAGCTGCACGAGGCCAGCGCCTGGCTCGCGGCCTGGCTCGAGGCCGAACCGCGCGCACGCCGAGTGCGCTGGTCGCTGGATATCGACCCGCAAACGCTCAGCTAGGCAGCGACCGACAGCTTCGATGTGCACGGCTTGTTGGCATCAGGCTTTAAAGCCGCGCCGCGATTGTCGATAATACGCCACCATGCTTCCATGCCCGCCGTCGGGCGAGTCACACTGGCCCGCGTCACAGGACATCAGATTCTTCATGAAAGACACCATCATTGCGCTGCTCGAAGGCGCGCTGGACGAACTCAAGCGTCAGGGCCAGTTGCCCGACGACATCAGCCCGGCCATCAAGGTCGACCCTACCCGAGACAAGGCTCACGGCGACTACGCCACCAACCTGGCGTTGATGCTGGCCAAGCCCGCCGACAAGAAGCCCCGCGAGCTGGCCGAAGCGCTCATCGCGGCCCTGCCGGCCAGCGACGCAGTGAGCAAGGTGGACATCGCCGGCCCCGGCTTCATCAACTTCTTTGCCGCCACCGACGCCGCGGCCCAGGTGGTGCGCCAGGTGTTGGAGGCCGGCGACGCCTTCGGCCGCAGCCTCATCGGCCAGGGCGAGAAGGTCCAGGTGGAGTTCGTGTCTGCCAACCCTACCGGCCCGCTGCATGTGGGCCACGGGCGCGGCGCCGCCATCGGCGACTGCCTGTGTCGCCTGCTCGAGGCCACCGGACACACGGTGACCCGCGAGTTCTACTACAATGACGCCGGCGCCCAGATCAACAATCTGGCGCTGTCGGTACAGGCCCGCGCCAAGGGCGTAGAGCCGGAGCAGGACGGCTGGCCCGCGGATGGCTATCGCGGCAGCTACATCACCGATGTGGCCCAGGCGTACCTGGCCGGCGAGACCGTGAATGCCGATGACCGCCACGTCACCGCCGTTGGTGACCCCGACGACCTCGACGCCATCCGCGACTTCGCCGTGGCCTATCTGCGCCGCGAGCAGGACCTCGACCTGCGCGCCTTCGGCGTGGCGTTCGATGTCTACTTTCTCGAATCCTCGCTCTATCAGGACGGCAAGGTCGACGCCACGGCGGCAGCGCTTGCCGAAAACGGCCACACTTACCAGCAGGACGGCGCCACCTGGCTGCGCACCACCAGCTTCGGTGACGACAAGGATCGGGTGATGCGCAAGAGCGACGGCAGCTACACCTACTTCCTGCCTGATGTCGCCTATCACCACAGCAAGTGGCAGCGTGGTTTCACTACCGTGATCAACGAGCAGGGCGCCGACCATCACTCCACGGTGACCCGGGTTCGCGCCGGCCTGCAGGCGCTGGAAGTCGGCATCCCCAAGGGCTGGCCCGACTATGTGCTGCACCAGATGGTGCTGGTCACCCGCTCCGGGGTCGAGGTCAAGCTCTCCAAGCGCGCCGGCAGCTATGTGACCCTGCGCGACCTGATCGACGAAGTGGGTCGCGATGCCACCCGCTTCTTCCTTGCCGCGCGTCGCGCCGACTCCCAGCTGACCTTCGATATCGACCTGGCGCGCTCCCAGTCCAACGACAACCCGGTGTATTACGTGCAGTATGCCCACGCGCGCGTTTGCAGCATGCTGCGCAAGGCCGAGGCCGAAGACATGCCCTTCGACCATGATCAGGCCATGGCCAATCTGGCGCTGCTGGATGCCGAGCAGGAAAAGGCGCTGCTCAACCGCCTGGCACGCTACCCCGAAGCCGTGGAGCACGCCGCCGCCTCCCGCGAGCCCCAGCAGATCGCCCAGTATCTTCAGGACCTGGCCGCCGACTTCCACACCTGCTACAACGCCGTCAAGGTGATGGTCGAGGACGGTGCCCAACGCAATGCCCGCCTGGCTCTGGGCCTGGCGACTCGTCAGGTACTGCGCAACGGCCTCGACCTGATGGGCGTCAGCGCCCCAGAGGAAATGTAAGCCATGGCCAGACGCAAGCAGCCCACCGCAAAACCGGCACCCCGCAAGCGGGGCGCAACCAGCACCCGCAAGAGCCGCGCCGCCAAATCCAGCCCGCGCATTCCCGGCTGGCTATGGCTGCTGGTCGGCCTGATCGCCGGCTTCCTGACCTCCCAGCATCAGCATGGCAGCGCCCCCTGGCAGGACGGCAGCAAGGCCATTGCGGTGATTCCGGCGACCCCGTCCGATGGCAAGGCCGGCAGCGCCCAAGACGACAAGGACAGCGGGCCGACGACGCCTACCTTCGAGTTCTATACGCTGCTGCCGGAAACTGAAGTCATCGCGCCGGGCAACGAGATGCTGACCTCTACCGCCACCCCGCCGCCTCAGAAGCCGGCCGACGCTGACACCTCCGGAAGCGGCGATGATGACGAGCCGGCAGACGCTCGCCCCGGGGTATCGGGCAACGACCCCATCGCCCAGATCATCGCCGCGAATACCACCGCCAAGCCGGCAAGCCCGGCATCAGCCGCTGCCACACCGACGACGACTCAAGATGAGACGCCCCGCGAAAGCACCTCCAGGAGCGACGGCAAGCGCTACATGCTGCAGGCGGCCTCGTTCCGCGATCGCGGCGACGCCGGGGAGCTGTCCCAGCGACTCGGCAACTTCGGCCTGCAGACCAAGATCAGCGAAGTCCGCACCGATGATGGCACCACCTGGCACCGCGTGCAGTCCGGCCCCTACAGCGACCGCCGCGAGATCGACCGCGCCCGGGATCTGATGGCCACCCGCGGCATCACGCCGCTGCTGATACAGCTGCAAAACTGACGATACAGAGCGGAGCAAGCATTCCTGCGCCGGGGCTCCTGCCCCGGCACTCCCGCCCTTCCCTCTTCCCTCTCCACCCCCGGCGGTTGAATTTCACACCTCCCGCCCGCACCTTCTCGGGAACGCCTAGTGTGGCGTCGCTTCTGCCCGCGGCGCCGAAAGTCATCGGAAGCCATCGCTTCCACAAGGAGCTCCCTCCATGACCACGATTGTATCCGTGCGTCGCGGCGACCAGGTGGCACTCGCCGGCGACGGCCAGGTGTCGCTCGGCAACACCGTCATGAAAGGCAATGCCAGCAAGGTACGTCGCCTCTACCGCGGCCAGGTACTGGCCGGTTTCGCCGGCGCTACCGCCGACGCCTTCACGCTGTTCGAGCGCTTCGAGGCCCAGCTGGAAAAGTACCAGGGCAACCTGGTCAAGTCCGCCGTGGAGCTGGCCAAGGACTGGCGCACCGACCGCGCCCTGCGCCGTCTCGAGGCGCTGCTGGCCGTGGCCGACAAGCACGCCTCGCTGATCATCACCGGCAACGGCGACGTGGTCGAGCCCGAGCGCGGTATCATCGCCATCGGTTCGGGGGGCAACTTTGCCCTCTCTGCCGCCCGTGCGCTGCTCGAGAACACCGACCTGTCGGCCCGCGAGATCACCGAGAAGTCGCTTGATATCGCCGGTGATATCTGCGTGTTCACCAACCATCACGTCACGCTGGAAGAGCTCTGAACATGTCCCAGATGACCCCCCGCGAAATCGTCCATGCCCTGGACCAGTACATCATCGGCCAGCAGGATGCCAAGCGCGCCGTGGCGATTGCCCTGCGCAACCGCTGGCGCCGCATGCAGCTCGACGGCGAGCTGCGCCAAGAAGTCACCCCCAAGAACATCCTGATGATCGGCCCCACCGGGGTGGGCAAGACCGAGATCGCCCGTCGCCTGGCCAAGCTGGCCCGGGCGCCCTTCATCAAGATCGAAGCCACCAAGTTCACCGAAGTGGGCTACGTGGGCCGTGACGTGGACTCCATCATCCGCGACCTGATCGAGGTCGCCATCAAGCTGGTGCGCGAGCAGTCCAAGGGCGAGGTGCGTCATCGCGCCGAGGATGCCGCCGAAGACCGAGTGCTCGACGCTCTGCTGCCGCCACCCCGCGGCCAGGAAGATCAGCCGCGCACCGAAAACGCCACCCGCCAGTCGTTTCGCAAGAAGCTGCGCGAGGGCCAGCTCGACGACAAGGAGATCGAGATCCAGGTGGCCCCCCAGGCCCAGGGCATCGATATCATGACCCCGCCGGGCATGGAGGACATGACCAGCCAGCTGCAGAGTCTGTTCTCCAACATGGGTAAGGGCAGGACAGAGACACGCCGCGTGACGGTCAAGGAAGCCCTTGGCCTGCTGGTCGACGAAGAGGCCGGCAAGCTGGTCTGTGAAGACGACATCAAGCAGCGCGCCGTCGAAGTCGTCGAGCAGAGCGGTATCGTCTTTCTCGACGAAATCGACAAGGTGACCAAAGGCAGCGGCCAGTCCGGCGGCGAGGTCTCCCGCGAGGGCGTGCAGCGCGATCTGCTGCCGCTGATCGAAGGCTCCACGGTGTCGACCAAGTACGGCATGGTCAAGACCGACCATATCCTGTTCATCGCTTCGGGAGCCTTCCACCTGTCGCGCCCGTCGGATCTGATCCCCGAGCTGCAGGGCCGCCTGCCCATCCGCGTCGAGCTCAACGCTCTGTCGCCGGAGGACTTCAAGCGCATTCTCACTGAACCTTCCGCCGCGCTGACTAAGCAGTACCAGGCCCTGCTGGCGACCGAAGGTCTCGAGATCAGCTTCACTAACGACGGCATCGAGCGTATCGCCCAGATCGCCTGGCAGGTCAACGAGGGCACCGAAAACATCGGCGCACGCCGCCTGCACACGGTGATGGAGCGTCTGCTCGAGGAAGCCTCCTTCAAGGGCAGCGATATCGGCACGCCGCTGGTCATCGACGCCGACTACGTGGACTCCCAGCTCGGCGAGCTGGCCATGGACGAAGACCTGTCGCGGTATATTCTCTAAAGCCCAGCTGCAAGCCGTAAGCTATAAGCTGTAAGAACCCCAAAGGTGCAGTGCACGCTGTTGATAGTGGCAAGCCTGCACCTTGAGAAGCGACAATATACCAACAACAAAAACCTTCCCGTTATCAGAGCCACATGAGTCTCTAGCCAGCCACAAACCTGCTTACGGCTTACGGCTTAAGGCTTAAGGCTTACAGCTCACCGGAGGTGCCTATGTCTGCCCCCATCCCCACTCGTGTTCACTACCACAAGAAGACCCGTGAGCTCGAGCTTGGCTATGCCAGTGGCGAAAGCTACCGGCTGCCGATCGAATACCTCAGGGTCTACTCGCCCTCCGCGGAAGTCCGCGGACACGGCGAAGGCCAGGCGGTGCTGCAGGTCGGCAAGAAGGATGTCGGCCTGGCCAACATCACCCAGACCGGAAACTATGCCCTCAAGCTGCACTTCGACGATGGCCACGACAGCGGCCTGTACAGCTGGGAGTATCTGGATGAGCTGATCCGCCACCGCGAGGCCTACTGGGCCGACTACCTCAAACGCCTGGAGGAAGCCGGCGCCAGACGCGAAGCGTTGGGTATCGAGCTCAAGCAGCTGTAGTCAACTCTGGGTCGGCGTCAAGACAAGGGCCGCTCCGTGACGCTACAATGGCGCCCGACCGAGGCCCGCGGGCCTCCCCCACAGCAGCGATTCGGGAGCCTATCGCATGAGCCAGAAGGATCAGCGTACCACCCACTTCGGCTATCAGGAGGTCGGCGTCGACGAGAAGGCCTCTCGCGTGGCCCATGTCTTCGACTCGGTGGCCTCTCGTTACGACGTGATGAATGACCTGATGTCATTCGGCATTCACCGCCTGTGGAAGCGCCTGACCATTGAGCGCGCCGGCGTTCGCCCAGGCCATAGCGTGCTTGATATCGCCGGCGGCACCGGCGACCTGACGCTCAGGTTCTCGCGTCTGGTCGGCCCCCGTGGCCGTGTCGTGCTGGCCGATATCAACGACTCGATGCTGAGGGTCGGTCGTGACAAGCTGATCGACCAGGGCGTCGGCGGCAACGTGGAGTACGTCCAGGCCAACGCCGAGACCCTGCCGTTTCCCGACAACACCTTCGACTGCATCACCATCGCCTTTGGCCTGCGCAACGTCACCGACAAGGACGCCGCGCTGCGCTCCATGGCACGAGTGCTCAAGCCCGGCGGACGCCTGCTGGTGCTGGAGTTTTCCAAGCCCGGCAACCCGCTGCTGTCCAAGGTCTACGACGACTATTCCTTCCATCTGCTGCCACGCATGGGGCAGATGGTGGCCGGGGATGCCGACAGCTACCGCTATCTGGCCGAATCGATCCGCATGCATCCTGACCAGGAGACCCTCAAGGAAATGATCGAAAACGCCGGCCTCGAGCGTGTGGAATATACCAACCTCACCGGGGGCATCGTCGCCCTGCACCGCGGCATCAAGCTGTGAGGTCATGATGGCGCTGACACCGACCCTGCTGCTGGCCGGCCTGGAACGCAGCATCAATGCCCTGCTGGCACGCGACCCGGCCGCTCCGCAACGCCTGAGACACCTGGCCGGGAAAAGTATCCTGCTAAGGCTCGAATCCCCTGCGCTGGCCCTGGCGACCCACTTCCATGCCCAGGGCCTGGAGCTGATCCGCGAACATGACGCCAGCGAAGAAACCCATGACGCCGTCGTTGAGCTGGACTCCGCCACGCTCTCGGCGCTGATCGGCGGCGCAAGCGTCGAACAGCTGATGTTCCAAGGCAAGCTGTCGGTACGCGGACGCACCCAGCTGCTGGAGGCGGCTCGCGACCTGCTGCTGGACCTCGACCTGGACTGGGAAGGCGAACTCGCTCGCTGGCTTGGCGACCAGCCCGCCCATAGCCTGGCCGAAGGGCTGCGACAGCTGGGCCGCTGGGGCATTCGCACCCAGCGCGAGCTGCGCGCCGATGTTTCCGAGTATGTGTTCGAGGAGGCCCGACTGCTGCCGGGCCGCCATCAGCTCGAGATTCTGCGCGATCATCTGACCGAACTCGAGGTCGCCGCTGACCGGCTCGAGGCACGACTGGCGCGGCTAAAGCGACGCCTCGCTCAAGGCAAGGCAGCCCAGGCGGAGACGGCTCAGGCGGAGAGCACGGCATGATTGCCAGGCTGCTGCGTATCATCTGGGTGACCAGCCGCTATCGCCTGGATACGCTGATCCCGCTGGATCGCCTCCCCTGGTGGCTACGCGGACTGCTGTCGCTCGCTCCCTGGCGGCTGATGCCGATAGGCCCACTGCCCCGCGGTGAGCGCCTGCGTCTGGCCCTGGAAACCCTGGGACCCATCCACGTCAAGTTCGGCCAGATGCTGTCGACCCGGCGCGACCTGCTGCCCGAGGACATTGCCGACGAGCTCAAGCGTCTGCAGGATCAGGTGCCGCCGTTTCCGGGCCCTGAGGCCAGGGCACAGGTCGAGCACGAACTGCAGATGACCATTGATGAAGCCTTCGCCCAGTTCGATGCCGAGGCGCTGGCCTCCGCCTCGGTGGCCCAGGTACATGGGGCGCGCCTGCACAGTGGCGAAGAGGTCGTGGTCAAGATCATTCGGCCCGGCATTCGCAAGGTCATGCGCCAGGACATGGCGCTGCTGTACCGGGTCGCTCACCTTCTGGAGCGCGTGCCCGAAGCGCGGCGCCTGCATCCGGTGACCGTGGTTCGCGACTACGAATCGACGCTGTTCGACGAGCTGGATCTGACCAAGGAAGCCGCCAACACCTCCCAGCTCAAGCGCAACTTCAAGGCATCGCCATTGCTGCACGTGCCGGCCATTCACTGGCCGCTGACCCGGCGCGGGGTGATGGTGCAGGAGCGCATCCACGGGGTTCCCGTGGCGGATGTCGAGGCGCTCAGCGTCCAGGGCACCGATCTGAAGAAACTCGCCGAGCGTGGCGTGGAAATCTTCTTCACCCAGGTGTTTCGCGACAACTTCTTTCATGCCGACATGCACCCGGGCAATATCTTCGTTTCCCGGGACGACCCGGCCAATCCGCAGTACATCGCCATCGATTGCGGCATCGTCGGCAGCCTCACCCGGGAAGACCAGGACTATCTGGCACGCAATCTGCTGGCCTTCTTCCGCCAGGACTACTACGAAGTGGCGGTGCTGCACATCGAGTCCGGCTGGGTCGGCGAAGACACCCGCGCCAACGAATTTGCCGCCGCGGTGCGCACGGTCTGCGAGCCGATTCTGGAAAAGCCGCTCAAGGATATTTCCTTCGGCCAGGTACTGCTGGGGCTGTTTCAGACGGCGCGGCGCTTTAACATGGAAGTCCAGCCCCAGCTGGTCTTGCTGCAGAAGACTCTGCTCAATATCGAAGGGCTGGGCCGCCAGCTGTATCCAGACCTGGATCTGTGGAGCACCGCCCGCCCCTTTCTCGAGCGCTGGATGAAGGAGCGTGCCGGAATCCACAGTCTGTGGGAGTCACTGAAGCGCCAGGCGCCAGAGCTCTCGCACCAGCTGCCGGAGCTGCCGGTACTGGCGCATCAGGCCCTGCTGCGGGCCGAACAGAGCCATCTGCAACAGCGTCGCCAGACCGAGTCCATCCAGCGCATCGACCGCCAGCTGACTCGCCATGGCCAGCGTGGCAGCCGCCTTCAGCGACTCGGCCTGGTGGTCATCGCCCTGGCACTTGCCTGGCAACCGCTGGTCCAATGGGTCGACGGCCAACCCTGGACGATACTGGGCGCCGTGGCGCTGGGTGCCGTGCTGCTGATCTGGAACTGAGAAGGACGCCGAAAAATGACGCCACCACACTGGAACTTCCATCCATGAGCGATATTCTCGACAGACTGCACGAGGTGCTCGAACAGCGCCGCGAAGCCGCTCCCGACGACTCCTATGTGGCCAGCCTGCACCACAAGGGGCTCAACAGAATTCTCGAGAAAGTCGGCGAGGAAGCCACCGAGACCCTGCTGGCCGCCAAGGACGCCGAGCACGGCGATGAGGCCAGCCATCAAGCACTGATCGCAGAAACCGCTGACCTGTGGTTCCATAGCCTGGTGATGCTCTCGCATCTGGGTCTGGATCATCAGCAGGTGCTTGCAGAACTGGCCCGTCGCTTCGGCATCTCGGGACACGACGAAAAGGCCGCAAGGCAGTAAACCGAACGGTCCGCTACGGACCCGAAATTGAGGACGTCTCCATGTTAGGTGGTATCAGTATCTGGCAACTGCTCATCGTACTCGGCATCATCATTCTGATCTTCGGTACCAAGAAGCTGCGCAACGTGGGCGGCGATCTGGGCGATGCCGTCAAGGGCTTCAAGAAGGCCATGAGCGATGAAGAAAAGGAGGACAAAGCATCCGACAAGCCCCAGGCTCGCGTCACCCAGGATGACGACGGCAACACCTACGACGTGACCGCCGAGCGCAAGCCCGAAGAGCAGGAAGAGCGCAAGTAAGCCGCCATGTTTGATATCGGCTTTCTCGAACTCCTGCTCATCGGCGTGGTTGGGCTGCTGGTGCTGGGTCCGGAGCGCCTGCCCAAGGCAGCGCGCACGGCTGGCATGTGGATCGGTCGGGTCAAGCGCAGCGTCTCCGGTATTCAGCGCGAGATCAATGAGCAGCTCAGAACCGAAGAGCTGCGTCAGAAGCTCGACGACCAGCAAAAGTCTCTCGACGAGGGCATCAAGCGCGTGAACCGCGGTGTCGAAAGCATTGCCGACGATGACCGGAAAACGGCCGCCAACGGCGACACCGCTGACGACGCCTCGCCGAGCCCTGAGCAGCGTCTTGACGAGGCGCTATCCAAGACACGTCAGCCGGCGCCCGACCCGGGCGCCGGAGCCACTGACTCCACGTCTGACGCCACCCCCGACATTCACAGCGCCGACAAGGACGCCGATTCACGATGAGCCAATCCGAGCAGCCCGGTGGCGCCGGGCATGCGCCCCTGATCGAGCATCTGATCGAACTGCGGACACGGCTGCTGCGTGCCGTGGTGGTGATCCTGGTGATCTTTCTGGCGTTATACGCCTTTTCCAACGAGATCTACCGCTTTGTGGCCGAACCGCTGATGGCGCTGCTGCCACCGGGCTCCCAGATGATCGCCACCGAGGTCGCCTCGCCGTTCCTGGCGCCCTTCAAGCTGACGCTGGTGGTGGCCGTGTTCGTGGCGGTGCCCTTCGTGCTCTATCAGGCCTGGGCCTTTGTTGCCCCCGGCCTCTATGACAACGAAAAAGCCCTGGCCCTGCCGCTGCTGGCCTCCAGCATCCTGCTGTTCTATGCCGGCGCCGCCTTTGCCTACTACGTGGTATTTCCGCTGCTGTTCAAGTTCTTCACCCGCGCCGGCCCGGCAGAGATCGCGGTGATGACCGACATCAGCCACTACCTCAACTTCGTGCTGAAAATGTTTCTGGCCTTCGGCGTGGCCTTCGAGATTCCCATCGCCACCTTCCTGCTGATCTTCAGCGGGGCGACCAGCGTCGAAAGCCTGTCGCGCAAGCGGCCCTATGTTCTGCTCGGCTGCTTCGTGATCGGCATGCTGCTGACGCCGCCGGATGTCATCTCCCAGAGCCTGCTGGCCGGCCCCATGTACCTGCTCTATGAAATTGGCCTGCTGTTCGGTCGCCTGGTGCGTCGCAAGCGAGAAGAGCAAGCCGAGAACGAGGCTGAGAGCCAGAGAAAGTAAAGAGCGAAGAGAAAAAACCACCTCCAAGAGGTGGTTTTTTCCAGCTTTCAGGCGCGTAGCGATACTCTTCAGGCATCGGGCTTGTGACTCAGCTCCATCAGCTCGTTGATGCGCTCAACCAGCTTGAAAATGCCCACGGCGGCTTCGCTGATGCGCTCGGCCTGCATGTAAGCCGGCGTGGTCACCACCCGATTGGCGAAATCCACCACGATATCGTCCACTTCACAGCCACGATGCAGCCCACCCATGGCACTGATCGCACCGGACACGCCGGGATCATTGCCGATAGTCACCGAAATACCCGGCCCCAGCAGGCGCGGCACCATCACCGGAGAGATGCACATCAGCCCGATGGGCTTGAGTGCCGCGTGAAACTCGCCCACCTTCTCGAGCAGCTCATCGTGAATCACCAGATCGGCGCCAGCCTCGGCAAAATTGCACAGGTTCTTGGCCGCGCCGAAACCGCCGGGCAGGATCACCGCATTGAAATCATCCGCGGACAGCTCACTGAGCGGCGCAATGTCGCCCCGCGCCAGACGCGCCGCCTCGGTGAGCACGTTGCGCGTCTCGCCTTCCACTACCTCGCCGCTGCGATGGTCAACCACATGGTGCTGATCGATATCCGGCGCAAAGCAGCGATAGCCGATGTCCAGTTGATCAAGCCGCAGCAGCGTCAGCGTCGTCTCATAAATCTCCGAGCCATCCTGGACACCGCATCCGGAAAGAATCACCGCAACCTGTTTACTCAATGTCCTTCTCCTCGCTGGTCCGCGGCGCGCTTCGCCGCGGCATCGGAAAATGCAGAACCCAACACTGTAGAGCGTCACCGGGCATGCGACAAGGCGTCCATACCGCGTATCGACAAGGCTGATATAATGAACCTACTGTCACGATCACGTCACTATCTTGCCGCCAGCTTCTCTGCTGGCGGTCATAGCCTTTTGGAGAAGATGCTTTGAGTTTCATGCCCTCTCGCCAGTTTCCCGCCATGCGCATGCGTCGTATGCGGCGTGACGACTTCTCGCGTCGAATGATGCGTGAGCACACGCTGACGGCGGCGGACCTGATCTGGCCGGTCTTTGTGCTTGAAGGGGAAAATACCCGCGAAGCGGTGCCCTCCATGCCGGGCGTCGAGCGCCTGTCGCTGGACCTGCTGATCGAGGAAGCCCGCGAAGCCCATGCGCTGGGCATTCCGCTGCTGGCCCTGTTCCCGGTGATAGATCCCTCGCTGAAAAGCGAGCTTGCCGAGGAGGCCTACAACGCCAATGGCTTGATCCAGCGTGCCGCCCGCGCGCTCAAGGATGCCATGCCCGAGCTCGGCATCATGACCGACGTGGCGCTCGACCCCTACACCAGCCACGGCCAGGACGGCATTCTCGACGACGACAGCTATGTGCAGAACGACCGCACCGTGGAGACCCTGATCAAGCAGGCGCTGTCACATGCCGAAGCCGGTGTCGATATCATTGCCCCCTCGGACATGATGGACGGCCGCATCGGCGCCATCCGCCAGGTGCTCGAGGGCGAAGCGCTGCACAACACCCGCATCATGGCCTACAGCGCCAAGTACGCCTCCCGCTACTACGGCCCCTTCCGCGACGCCGTGGGCTCCGCCAGCAACCTTGGCAAGGCTGACAAGGCCACCTATCAGATGGACCCGGCCAACGGCGACGAAGCCCTGCACGAAGTGGCCATGGACCTGGCCGAAGGCGCCGACATGGTGATGGTCAAGCCCGGCATGCCCTACCTTGATGTGGTGCGCCGCGTGAAGGATGAATTCCGGGTGCCGACCTACGCCTATCAGGTCAGCGGCGAGTACGCCATGCACATGGCAGCCTTCGAAAACGGCTGGCTGGATGCCGATGGCGTGATGCTCGAGTCGCTTGCGTGCTTCAAGCGCGCCGGCGCCGACGGCGTGCTGACCTATTTTGCCAAGCGCGCCGCCGAGTTATTGGCTAAATAACCTCGGCAGGGAGGGGTTGTCTGCCGGTGGTCGACGAGGAAGGCGACAATGGACGACCCGCGCGGCAAACCCTCTCACAAATCATCTCAGGCAGCGCTGAGGCCGCGTAACGAGCAGGCGCGAGCCGACGCCAGGCCCAGGCTGCCTCCCGACTCCGAAACGGCTCTGGGCGACCCCGGCCTGTACTTCAATCGCGAGCTCTCGCAGCTTCAATTCAACGTACGCGTGCTGGAACAGGCGCTTGACGAAGCGCACCCGCTGCTCAATCGCTTGATGTTCCTGCTGATCTTTTCATCCAACATGGATGAATTCTTCGAGATTCGGGTTGCGAATCTGGAGCGTCAGATCGCCCAGGGTGATGCCCCCACCGGCCCCGATGCCCGCCTGCCGAGCGCAGTGCTGAGGGAAATCTCCCGGGTCGCCCGCTGCCAGGTCGAGCGTCAGTATCGCGTGTTCAACGAACTCCTGCTGCCGGCGCTGGCAGATCACGGAGTGCGCTTTCAGCATCGCGACGACTGGACTCACGCCCAGCGCGAGTGGGTCGAGGATTACTTCCGGCGCGAGATCGCCCCCGTGCTTAGCCCTATCGGGCTTGATCCTCACCAGCCGTTTCCGCGCCTGGTCAACAAGAGCCTCAATTTTATTGTTCAGCTCGAAGGCAGCGACGCCTTCGACCGCGAAGGAGGACTGGCAATACTGCCGGTACCGCGCTCTCTGCCCCGGATCATTGCACTGCCCAAGGGGCTGGCCAAGGACGGCTTCAGCGAATACGTGCTCTTGTCATCGATGATTCACGCCCATGCCGAAGCGGCTTTCCCGAGCATGCAGGTACGCGGCTGCCATCCGCTTCGCCTGACCTGCGGCGCCACCATGGACCTTGACCCGAATGAAGCCGCTGATCAGGCCTTGGCCCTGTGCAGCGAGCTGCTGTCACGTCGCTACGGCCGTGGCGTGCGCCTGGAAGTGGCTGACAGCTGCCCCGACGAACTGGTGGACTTCCTGCTCGTCCAGTTTACCCTGGAAAACAACGACCTGTACCGCATCAAGGGGCCGCTCGACTTGACCTGCCTGATGCCGGTGATCACCGACGAGAAGCATCCCGAGCTGCTTTATCGCCCGTTCACGCCCGGCATCACTGCGGCGCTGAGCAGACACGATGGCGTGATGCAGGCCATGGCCGAGGGCGATATTCTGCTGCACCACCCGTTCCAGTCCTTCACGCCGGTCGAAGACCTGCTGCGCGAAGCGGCCCGCGATCCTCATGTGCTGGCAATCAGGCAAACCCTGTACCGCACCGGTGCCGACTCGCCCATCGTCAACGCCCTGGTCGAGGCCGCCAACAATGGCAAGGATGTCACGGTGGTGGTCGAACTGCGGGCACGTTTCGATGAGGCCGACAACCTGGCGCTGGCCTCACGCCTGCAGCACGCCGGCGCCATCGTCCTCTACGGCCTGGCGGCCTACAAGATTCACGCAAAGATGCTGCATATCGTGCGCCGCGAACGATCCGGGCTACACCACGAACTACGCCAATATGCTCACCTGGGTACCGGCAACTACCACCCGGATACATCCAGGCGCTACACCGACTACAGCCTGCTGACCGCCGACCCGGCGCTGTGCGCCGACGCACTCACGATTTTCCAGCAGCTCTCCGGCATGGGGCGGGCGCGGCAGACCAGCAAGCTGCTGCATGCCCCCTTCACCCTGCACGCCCGGCTGATGGCAATGATCGAACGTGAAACGTCGCATGCGCGCCGGGGCCAGCCCGCCCGGCTGATCATCAAGTGCAACGCCCTGACCGAGCCGACGCTGATTCGAGCGCTCTACCGGGCTTCCCGAGCCGGCGTGGAGTGCGAGCTGATCATTCGCGGCATGTGCTGCCTGCGCCCGGGACTCCCCGGCATTTCCGAGAACATCCGGGTCCGCTCGATCATCGGCCGCTTCCTCGAGCACGCCCGGGTCTATCACTTTCACAATGACGGCACGCCGGAAACCTGGTGCTCCAGCGCCGACCTCATGACCCGCAACATGTTTCATCGCGTGGAGATCGGCTTCCCGCTACTGGACACGACGCTGGCCGCCCGGGTACGCAGGGATCTGGAAACCTGCCTGCTCGACAGCTGCCAGAGCTGGCTATTACAAGGCGACGGCAGCTACGTGAAACAGACCCCGGGCAAGGCCACACCGATCAGCGCCCAGGAGACCCTGCTTCGCACCTACGCTGCCCAGGTGTAGGGGAATGGATCACTTACTCGCGTTTCCCCGATACCCGCAGCAGGTCCTCATCGCTGGGCCGCTGCGCGCGCTCGGCCTCGATCTGCGCCTCGAGCGCACCGTCAGGCGCCACATCGCCCTCCGGTTCCACCGCCGGTCGCGGCTCCCCAGGCGCTGGCGTGTCGATGCCTTCTGCTGTACCGGCGACCGTCCCTGCGAGTGTCTCGGTGAGCGTTCCCCTGAGCAGCGGTGAGCCGAGCAGCTGCAGACGATAGATCGGCTCGGGCAGGTCCATGCCGGCATCCTCAAGCGCCGCCTTGACCAGTCGGATCGCTTCACTGCGCGCCTTGTAGAAATCGGTCTCGCGCTGATCGATCCAGGCGTGGAACACCATGATCACCGACGAATCGCCTGCCTCATTGATCAGCGCACGCGGCGGCGGGTCGACAAGCACGGCGCGCATGGCCGACAGCGTCTCGATGGCGATACGCTGCGCTTCCGACAGATCTTCGTTATTGCCCACCCCAAGCTCGAACGTCAGCCGCCGCTTGGGATTGCGGGTGTAGTTGAACATCGCGCTCTTGAACACCATCGCGTTGGGCAGTCGCACATGGTTGCCGTCGCGGGTCATCAGGATGGTGGCGCGGGAGTTGAGCGTCACCACGATACCTTCAAAACCTTCCAGCTCGATCAGGTCCCCCGGCTCGAACGGCCGACGCAGACTCAGCAGCACCCCGGCAAGCTGATTTTCGGCCAGGTCGCGAAAGGCAAAGCCGATGACGATGCCCATCACCCCGGCCGAGCCAAGCACCGCGCCGACCAGCGCGGTCGCACCCAGCACGTCGAGCGCGATCAGCACGCCGGCCACGAACACGGTGATGCGCACCGCCTGACCCAGCAGCCCTTGCAGATAAGGATTGCGACTGCCCAGCTTGAGCAGATGCAGGCGTCGGCCGATCCATCCCCCAAGCCAACTGGCCAGCGCGATGATGGCGATGGCGATGGCAAGCAGCGGCGTCGCGGCCAGCAGGCGCAGCATCTTGAGCTTGACCTGGCGCCAGGCATCGCTGAGCCGCGAACCGACTTCCAGCGAAAGCCGCAGCTGATTGTCGACCTCGATCACCCCGTCCACCGCGCCGGCAAGGGTTTCCGCCAGGGTGCGCACCTCTTCGCTGATGACCTCACCAGACAGCTGAACCACGCTGCCCGCGGCATCGACGCGGACCTCGGCGAGCGCCGGATTGCGCGACAGCCGGGCCGCCACCGCATTGGCAATGCGCTGATCATCGGCCAGAGCCTCACGCACCGCACGCTCGTCCAGCGTAGCGCTGGCGGAGGTGGCCGGGCTGGCATCGGGCGCTGCTGCGGTGACGCTGGCGCTGGCTGCGAGTGCCAACATGCAGGCGAATGCAGCGGCGACAAGTCCAGAGGATCGTTTCAGACGACGCATTGGGCGGTCTCCCGGCGGAACGGATAGTTGTTTGGCTCAGCCGCGCTGGAAGCCAGCCAGGTCGGCGTCATCCAGCCCCTCGACCCGGGCATCGAGCCCCAGCTCAAGCCGTGCCAACCGGACCCGCTGACGCTCGGCGAGCAGCTCAGCGTCGTCGTCCATGGTACGGCCATCAAGTTCAGCCAGCTGCGCCATGCCCTGATGATAGAAGCCCAGCACCGCCAGAGCCTTGGGATCATTCGCCTCAAGCCCACGACGCAGCGCCGGCAGATAGCCACTGACCCGCGACAGGCGCTGCTTGAGGCGCCAGCCGTAGCTGATTGGCCCCATCCAGTCCTTGCGGCGCAGCCGAACCACGATCAGGCTGGTGGCAGCCAGCCCAAGCACGACGGCCAGCACGTTGAGCCAGAAACCGCCCTCGAAAAAGGCATTGAGCAGCTGGGTAAAGATCAGACTGAGCACGATCAGCTGTGCCGCCATGGCGATACCCACCATCCGCGACAGGCGGCGATAGCGTTCGGGCTCGTGATCTTCAAAGCGAAAGGTCATCAAGACTCCTCGAAAAATACGCTCAGCGCAGCCGCTCGGCGGCGCTGAGCAGCAGATGCTCGGTGGTTTCCCAGCCGATGCAGGCATCGGTCACGGAGACGCCATGACGCAGCTGGCCTGGCACCAGCGGCTGCTTGCCTTCGTGCAGGTGACTTTCCAGCATCAGACCGACCAGGTCGAGATTGCCGGCCTCGCGCTGGGCCAGCACGTCGAGCATGACCTCGCTCTGGCGACGATGATCCTTGCGAGCATTGGCGTGGCTGCAGTCGACCATCAGCCGCGGATTCTGATTCGCCTCCAGCAGCGCCTTGCGTGCTGTCGCCACCCAGCTCGCCTGGTAGTTGGGCTCGCCGTGACCGCCACGCAGCACCACATGGGTATGCGCATTGCCGGAGGTCTGCCTGACTTCAGGCAAGCCCCCATGGCCAAGCGCGATATGCTGATGCGGGTGGGCAGCCGCCTGCATGGCATCGACCGCCACCTGGAGATCTCCGCTGGTGGCGTTCTTGAAGCCCACCACCGCGGCCAGGTCGCTGGCCATTTCGCGATGCGGCTGGGATTCGGTGGTGCGCGCGCCGATGGCGACCCAGGCCAGCAGGTCATCGAGATATGGCGCCAGCATCGGCTGCAGCAGCTCGGTGGCCACCGGCAGACCCAGCATGGCGACCTCACGCATCAGACGCCGCGAGAGCTCGATTCCCCGCGCCAGGTCGCCGCTGCCATCCAGCTCCGGATCATAGGCGAGGCCCTTCCAGCCCACTGTGGTGCGAGGCTTCTCCACATAGACCCGCATCACCGGCAGAATGCGGTCGTCGATCTGCCCGCTCAGCTCCGCCAGGCGCTGGGCATATTCCAGCGCCGAATCAGGATCATGGATCGAGCAAGGGCCAACGACCACCAGCAGTCTGTCATCGTGGCCGGCAAGAATATCGCGGATCGCCTGGCGCTGAGTTGACAGCTGATCGGCAAGCGCAGGAGAAACCGGCAGGCGCTGGTGCAGTTGAGCAGGCGTGGGCAGGGCTGCCGATGAGTCGGAAGCGCTTTTTTGGCGGGCGTCCGTGAGGGTTGTCTCGCTGGACTGACGAGCCAGGGCAAGGGGGGCATTCATGGATTTATCTCCGGGAGCGATTACATCGGTGGATGATGCCACCACAGGCGTCACGGTCGGAGGCGGCAACTCGAGCCGACCGTGCATCGCTAAATCGCCAGTCGCGATAATAACAGGCGCTCACCGATTGATGGACGATGTCAAACACGAAATACGCTGCGGCCATGATAGCTCTCCCTGATGTGGTATTGATTGATAGTGCCGTAAGCCAATAAACAAAAACCCCCGGGCGGGGTTGCCGTCCGGGGGTTTCTAGGAGAGGCAACCCTGGCGGGTGTGCCTTTCGTCCTCAGTGTTCCTGGTGGTATTTCAGAACAGAGTCGCCGGCACACCGGCCCTAAAGCCGTTGCCATACCAATAGCCCAGCAGCTCGAAACGCGCCTGCTCGCCCCGTGCCATCTTGGCCGGGCGTGCTGGAATGCGCGCGTCGATGCTGACTGAGTTCATGATGTTCTCCTTGATAGCACTATATCCTGCCGGCTTGCGGCGCGGATGACAAGCGCTGTTGTTGATCAGCGAGCCTTCAACCGGTGATCAGCTGAATCACTCGTGCGGTTGCCGGCAGGCAGGCCATGAAGATCAGCGCCACCAGGCCCAGAAAGATCATCAGAAAGCCGCTGCTGTCCTTGAAGTCGTCGTGCCTCGCCATCGGTAGTGTCCTCGTGATCATGAATCAGATGCTGAGCATTCTAGCGAAGTTGAGCGCTTACGGCGACCGTGGTTTCAGGCTTCTCGATCTTTCACCAGGCTGCCGACCACCGGCACCAGCGGGTCCCGCGGGGCATAGGCAAACACATCGGAGAAAACCCGGCTGGAGCAAAGACCCAGCGAGGCCAGCACGTCCACACAGGCATAGACCATGCCCGGCGATCCGCACAGATAGACATCGTGAGCCGAGACATCGTCCAACTGGCTGGCCAGCGCCTGATCGATGCGTCCATGATGCCCCGTCACATTCTCGTCATGGAAATCGGCACCCATGCCAAGCTCGCTGACCCCGTGGAAGTGCACGCCAGAATACTGGGCGGCCCACTTCCGGGGCAGCGACTCCAGATACAGGTCGCGACGTTCACGGGCCGCCCACCACAGCTGAATGGAGCGCTCCGTATCGTCGCGCAGCGCCGCCTCGGCAAGCGCCTTCATCTGGGCAAAGCCGGTGCCCGCACCCACCAACAGCAGCGGACGACGGCTGTCCGGGTCGAGCATGCAATCACCGCCGGGCAGACGCACCGTCAGCTGCCGGGCCAGGACCAGCAGCTTGCGCAGCCGTGCCGTGTTGCTGCGCTCTGGCCAGTGCTGAATATGCAACTCCAAGCAGCCATCGTCACGCGGCGCGTTGGCAATCGAGAACGGAACCCAGGTCTCGTCGTCGAGCCTGAGTTCCAGATACTGGCCCGCCTCATGGAGCATGGCCTCGGTGCGCCCTTCCAGACGCACGCCCAAAACATCAGGCGTCAAATCTTCCACCTCGACGACCCGGCAGGTCAGGGTGCGTGAGCTCATGAATGTCTCCTGTCGCTCTCGATGGGATCGATATCGATACCCAGTTCGTCCCAGCGCTGCGTCACCTGCGTCTTGATCGCTTCATCCATCTCGATGGGCTCGCCCCATTCACGGTCGGTCTCGCCGGGCCACTTGCTGGTGGCATCCATGCCCATCTTGGAGCCAAGACCCGCCGTGGGCGAGGCAAAGTCCAGATAGTCGATCGGCGTATGCTCCACCAGCAGGGTGTCCCGGGCCGGGTCCATGCGGGTGGTGATGGCCCAGATCACGTCCTTCCAGTCCCGCGCGTTGATGTCGTCGTCGCACACCACCACGAACTTGGTATACATGAACTGGCGCAGGAAGCTCCACACGCCCATCATCATCCGCTTGGCATGGCCGGGATACTGCTTCTTCATGGTCACCACCGCCATGCGGTAGGAGCAGCCCTCGGGAGGCAGATAGAAGTCGACGATCTCGGGAAACTGACGGCGCAAAATAGGCACGAACACTTCGTTGAGGGCCAGCCCCAGCACCGCCGGCTCGTCCGGCGGCCGCCCGGTATAGGTGGAGTGATAGATGGCGTCTCGACGCATGGTCATGCGGGTCACGGTAAATACCGGGAATTCTTCGATCTCGTTGTAGTAGCCGGTGTGGTCGCCAAACGGCCCCTCGGGTGTGGTATCGTCCGGGTAGATGAAGCCCTCGAGAATGATCTCGGCGGAGGCTGGCACGTCCAGGTCCACATGGCCACAGCGCACCAGCTCGGTGCGCGAACCCCTCAAGAGCCCGGCGAAGGCGTATTCGGAAAGGCTGTCCGGCACCGGCGTTACCGCACCGAGAATGGTCGCCGGGTCAGCGCCCAGCGCTACGGCCACCGGGTAGGGCTTCTCGGGGTTCAAGCGGCGAAACTCCTGATAGTCCAGGGCTCCGCCGCGATGCGACAGCCAGCGCATGATCAGCCGATTCCTGGACAGCTTTTGCTGACGATAGATGCCGAGGTTCTGACGCTTCTTGTGGGGCCCGCGAGTGACCACCAGCGGCCAGGTGACCAGCGGTGCAGCATCGCCGGGCCAGCAGTGCTGAATCGGCAGCCGGTCGAGATCGACCGCGTCGCCTTCCAGCACCACCTCCTGCACCGGGGCACGGCGCAGCATCTTCGGGCTCATGCTCATCACCTGCCGATAGATCGGCAGCTTGTCCATGGCATCGCGAAAGCCCTTGGGCGGCTCCGGCTCCTTGAGAAACGCCAGCAGCTCCCCCACCTCGCGCAGCGCCTCGACCGACTCCTGACCCATGCCCAGCGCCACCCGCTTCGGCGTGCCAAACAGGTTGCCCAGCAGCGGCATGTTGTAGCCCTTGACGTTTTCGAACAGCAGCGCAGGGCCGCCGGCACGCAGGGTGCGGTCGCAGATCTCGGTGATCTCGAGATAGGGGTCCACCTCAGCCGTCACGCGTATGAGCTCACCCCGCGCCTCCAGGGCCGCAATGAAATCACGCAGATCCTTGTATTTCACTCGGTTTCCCATTTCCCGAACAGAAAAAAGGCAGCATAACATCTGCCCTCTTGGGGTACCGCTTTCATTTGGCTCATCTCAGAAAAGCAGCGTATAACCGTCACGAGCGAATACAGGTCGGGCTCGGCCGGAGCACAAGAACCGGAGCATACATGACGTATGTGAGGATTCCGCGCACCGCCCGAGCCCGAGATGTAGAGCGCAGTAGGTTATACGCTGCTTTTTAGCGCCGCTTCATGGCCTCGAAAAACTCCAGGTTCGTCTTGGTATCTTTCAAGCGATCGATCAGGAACTCAGTGGCCGCGGTGTCATCCATGGGGTTGAGCAGCTTGCGCAGAATCCACATGCGCTGCATCTCTTCCTCAGAGGCGATCAGGTCCTCGCGCCGCGTGCCCGAGCGGCGGATATTCACGGCAGGATACACCCGGCGCTCGGCCAGTTTGCGATCCAGATGCACTTCCATGTTGCCGGTACCCTTGAACTCTTCGAAGATCACTTCGTCCATCTTCGAGCCGGTGTCCACCAGCGCCGTGGCCAGAATCGTCAGGCTGCCACCTTCCTCGATGTTACGCGCCGCACCAAAGAAGCGCTTGGGCTTCTCGAGGGCATGGGCATCGACACCGCCGGTCAGCACCTTGCCAGAGGAGGGCACCACGGTGTTGTAGGCCCGCGCCAGGCGCGTGATGGAGTCGAGCAGGATCACCACGTCCTTCTTGTGCTCGACCAGCCGCTTGGCCTTCTCGATCACCATCTCGGCGACCTGCACGTGGCGTGCCGGCGGCTCATCGAAGGTCGAGGCCACCACCTCGCCGCGCACCGTGCGCGACATCTCGGTCACTTCCTCGGGTCGCTCATCGATCAGCAGCACGATCAGGTGACACTCGGGATTGTTGCGGGTGATCGAAGTGGCGATGCTCTGCAGCATCAGCGTCTTGCCCGCCTTGGGGGGCGAGACGATCAGTCCGCGCTGGCCCTTGCCGATCGGCGCGGCGAGATCGATGATCCGCGTGGTCAGGTCCTCGGTGGAGCCGTTGCCGATCTCCATGCGCATCCGCTCCTGGGGGAACAGCGGCGTGAGGTTTTCAAACAGGATCTTGTGCTTGGCGTTCTCGGGCTTCTCGAAGTTGATCTCGCTGACCTTGAGCAGCGCAAAATAACGCTCACCTTCCTTGGGCGGGCGAATCTTGCCGGAAATCGAGTCACCCTTGCGCAGGTTGAAGCGCCGGATCTGGGAGGGCGAGACATAGATGTCATCGGGCCCGGCCAGGTAGGAGCTGTCGGCACTGCGCAGGAAGCCAAATCCATCCTGGAGAATCTCCAGCACGCCATCTCCATAGATGGCTTCGCCGCTGCGGGCGTGCTTCTTGAGAATGGCAAAGATGATGTCCTGCTTACGGGACCGCGCCAGATTATCGATGCCCATTTCACGGGCAATCTCGAGTAGTTCAGGCACGGAATTTTGCTTGAGTTCGGTAAGATTCATCGGTGTGTTCGGAAGTTGCTCATAGTAAACCGGGCAGTCATGCGCCACGAGAGACTGATGATGAGGCGGTAACGCCGCGAGGAAATGCGTTCAGTGCCCGAACCGGTTGCCACTCCACGGAACATTCTGATGTGCCTGATGAGCTGGCCACACGTCAGGAGGCAGCCGGAAAGGCAATGAGGAGGACAGGTGCTTTTCGTTTGGCCAGAGACCGGGGTCAAAAGCCGAAATCAAGAGCTGATGTAATGGGCGTGCTGACGACTTGGGTTGACCACAGCGAGCGTTGTCGAAGCGGTCGGAAAGCATTCGGAACATGCGAACGCCTCGATATTAGACAAGGGCGCGGGGAAACGCAAGTCACATTGAGTTCCTGGCTGTCCGCAGCTCTTACAGAACCATCAGCAAGGAGCCGGGCTATCTGCAAGGTGACCCATGCGCTTCGCGCCAGCCATTCGCCAGCGCCAGCCACTCGCCGGTGGTCAACCCTGCCGCCACGGGAGCGCCGTCATGCCAGACCACAAGCAGCCGCTTTCGCTCCCAGGGTGGCAGGCCCCACTCCTGCAGCAGGCGCTTGAGGTCACGACGGCCCCGGCCGGCCAGTTGAAACACCTCGCCCCCCTGCCTGGCACGAACTTTCAAACTGACCGCCTGACCGTCGCCGCGGACAAGCCCGCGGCGCAACGTGCCCACCGGCGTTGGCAGCGCCTCACGGCCACCCCATTCTGCTTGCCAACTGCCGTCCAGCGCCACCGGCGGAGCCATGAGAAACAAGTCACCGCGCCATAGCCGCGCCTCGCCGCCATCCCAGCTCACCCGAACTTCGGCATCGCCGCGGCTCGCCAGCTGGGTCTCCAGGGTCGCAAGGCGCCGCGCCGGCGGCGGCGCCAGCCCCAGATGCTTCAGACAGCGGCGCACCAGCAGCCGACGGCGCGGCCCGGAC
>ERZ1032895.12-NODE-12-length-65305-cov-14.000935_pt1 | contig 65305 bp, 52 predicted proteins | sample MGYA00516687_ERZ1032895 | MGnify/ENA primary metagenome ERZ1032895 (study PRJEB33719, sample SAMN04261600) | wastewater metagenome | biome: rural village; feature: latrine urine exit; material: soil | place: El Salvador | collected 2013-01-14 ... | reverse complement strand
CGGATCTTGACGTTGTAATCAATGACGCGTTTGACCGCGACGAGTACTTTCATGGAAAAAGCTCCATTCAAATGACCATGGCAGATTTGAGTCCATCGTATACCGCCTCCTCGGCGGTACGTGGTGCGAGGCAATCGCCGATCAGGGTAACCGGCAGGCCGTGCCAGCGATCCTCATCTTCCGGGGAGACATTGGGTACGCCCCCGCAGGCCAGTACCAGATGGTCGACGCCATCAAGAATCATGGGCTCACCGCCTGCCGTATGGTGGAAATAGACCGTGTCGTCGTCGACCCCGAAGGCACGGGCGTAGGTTCTTATCTGAATGTCGAGGTTGTGGAGCCGTGCCGCCGTGCTGTCACGGACATAGCTTTGCAGCGACTCGCCCACATGCAGGCCATTGACTGCGAGTGTGACCCGCGCGCCTGACTTGGCCAGCATCTCTGCAATGCCAACACCGACCCAGTCCCCCTGACTGTCGTAGACCACCACATGCCCACCGGGCAAGTCGGTCGCGTCCAGCAGCTCGGTAGCCTGGCTGATTGGCAGGTCACCCAGACGCTCCAACGGTGGTTCGTAGGGTCTGGCGCCGGTGGCTACAAGCACTTGCTCGCATCCCGCCTCGATCAGCTCCTCCGGCGTGACTTTTCGCTGGGTCAGCACTTCTACGCGGCTACGCTTGAGCTCTTCAAGCAGGTTGGTGGCCAGCCCACCGAACTCCGCGCGGTGCGGTAACAGCTGTGCCAGATTGGCTTGGCCTCCCAGTCGTGAACTGGCCTCGTAGAGAGTCACTTGATGGCCTCGGGCCGCAGCCGTTACGGCCGCCTTCATGCCTGCCGGGCCACCGCCGATCACCGCAACGCGACGAGAGTGCTCCGCCGTGCCGATGTCATCATAGTGCAGCTCACGGCCTGACTCCGGGTATTGAATGCATGAGACAGGCAGCCCACGATGGAAGTGACCGATACAGGCCTGGTTGCAGCCGATACAGGCACGGATACCGTCGGCGTCGTTGTGTCTGGCCTTGCTCGGCATGGCCGGATCACAGATCAGCGCCCGGGTCATGCCGCACAGATCTGCGGCTCCTGAGCGAATTACCGTCTCCGCCTCATGCGGCTGGTTGATACGCCCGGTAAGGATCAGCGGCAGCGACAGACCCGCCCGCAGGGCCAAGGCTTCGTCCTGAAGGTAGGCATGCTCATAGGACATGGGCGGTACGATATGCACCGACCCACCCAGTGATGCCGAGGTGCCGGCGACGACACTGGCATAGTCCAGCTTCTTTTCAAGATGCCTCAGCGTCTCGACGGCGATCTCCGGACCCATGCCGTCTTCGTCACGCTCGTCACAGGAGATGCGCAGGCCTACCGCCAGATCATCACCGGCCTGGCGACGAATTTCATCGATGACTTCCTCGAGAAAGCGCACCCGGTTGGCGAAGCTGCCGCCGTAGTCATCATCTCGGCTGTTCACCTTGGGATTGAGGAACTGTGCCGGCAGGTAGCCATGGCTGGCGAGAATCTCCACGCCCTGGATACCCGCCTGCTGCATGCGTCGGGCCGCGTCGCCGAAGCTGGTGACGATCTCATGAATCATGTTTTGGCTGAGCGCACGCGGCATGACATGGAAGCGCTCCTGGGGGGCGCCGGAGGCCGAGTAGGCGACCGGCTTCAATCCATCGGCGGACTCCATGATCTCGCGCCCCGGGTGAAACAGCTGGGCGAAGAGCACGCTGCCATGGCGCTGGCAGGCCTCGGCCAGGCGCCGATAGCCCGGGATGCATTCATCACTGTTGGCCATCAGTAACTGCGAGGTGTAACGCGCCGTTTCATGCACCCCCGAGACTTGCAGCACGATCAGGCCGGTGCCGTGGCGAGCACGCTTCTCGAGGTAGGCAACAAGGGCATCGTTGACTTCGCCGTTTTCCGGCAGGCAGGTATCGTGCCCGGTGAACACGATGCGATTGGGGATCCTGTGCTGGCCGATTTGAAACGGTGAAAAAAGGGTCGGAAAGAGTGCCGGGGAATTCATGAGCGTATCTCCGAGGGTTGTCTGGTTGTCGCGCGCTGAGCGGCCTTGCGTCCATAAACCCGCTTCACCTGCCAAAAGGCCAGCAGGCCAACGCAGAATACCGAGAGGCCGTAGCCGATCGACAGCAGGCTTTCGCCGCTGAACATGCTGAACTCACGTCCCAGGGCTGCGGCATAGGGCATGGCATAGAACACGAACAGCAGCCCGGCGATGGCCAGCCCGGAGATCATTACGACCACCGGCCAGATCAGCGTCTTCTTGACCTCTGCCGGATCGAACTCTTCCTCAGGCGTCTGGCGGATGGCCTCGAAGTAGGCCAGTGCAGCCGTCGTCGGCTGCGTGAGGCGCGAGATCACGAGAATGCATATCACGTTGCTGACGAAGCCCAGAATGAAAGGATCGAGATAGACAGGCAGCGACAGCACGCCGGCATTATCCAGCAGTTTGGCGCCGATGTTGATCAGGAAGCCAACCAGCATGCCAACAAAGGCCGCGGGCGCGCTGATGCGAGAGCTCCAGATGCTCATGAAGGCCACGGGTCCCCAGGACGAGGCAAACAGGGTGCCGGCAAAATAGGTGATCCACATCACCGCCGGCGGCTGGAAGTACGCCAGAATCAGACTGACCAGCGCGGCGGCGAACATGATGTAGCGACTCATGCGCAGGGACTTGTGCTCGCTCCACTGCTTGGACTTGATGATGTCGTTGGACACGCTGAAGCCGATCAGCGAAAGAAAGGTCGAGCAGGAAGACAGTGCGGCCGCCATGATGCCCGAAATCAGCAAGGTGCCAATGAACGCCGGCATCATGTTCATGCCCGCCCACACCATGACGCGTTCGGAGGGTGAGATGTTCGGGTTGGCAAGGTTGACTGCTGCGCCACTGAACATCAGCACGACGTAGAGTGCCGCGAGCACGAGTCCGGCGATGCACGCTGAGCGCACCACGACATGCTCGCTTCTTGCCATCAGATAGCGGCTTGTCTGCCAGGGGCTGACTGCCAGTACGAGTGACCAGGAGGCGCCCAGCATGAGTGCCCAGATAAGCGCATCCTTGCCGGAGGACCAGAAAGCGCCTTCCCCCGTGAGCCCATGCCAGGCAACGATCCCCGGCTTGGCTTCGGAAGTGGCGAGTGCCGAGAGCGTGGCATTCCAGCCACCCCCCTCACCCAGCAGATAAGGTAGCGCGATGACTGAGACCAGGGTAAACAGCAGGAACATGATGGTGTCTGTCAGCACCACGCCGCTGGATCCGGAATACAGGGTGAATACCATGTAGCCTAGCCAGACCATGACCAGGGCGACGCCGTAGGGAATACCCACCACATCGGAAATCAGGATCGAGCCGCCCTGAGTGACCGCAAGCAGATAGGCGGTCAGGCCGATGACCGTCGTGTATCCGGCCAGTACTTGCATTGCCCGTGAATCGAAACGCCTGGCAAAGAACTCGGGAATGGTCAACGACTCGCTGCGCCGAACGAAGCGCCCAAAGAACAGCGCTCCGATCACGTAGCCACTGGTATTGACGGCCACCAGTGCCAGCATCAAAAAGGCATAGCCGTCATAGGCGAAGCCAGTTTCGGCGAGAAAAGCATTGGTGCTGAGAAAGCTGGCGACCAAGGTGCCGACGATCAGTAGCGTGGGGGCTTTTCGTCCTGCCACGTAGTAGTCGTCGAGACCTTGTACCTTGCGGCCGGCATAGTTGCCTACTACCAGGTAGACAGCAATGCTGATCACCAGCCCCCAAAAGTAGATGCTCATTGGCGTATCCTTGTAGTTATAGTGTTTTTCCAGTTTCTTTTGCAGCTGAAGTGAAAAAATAGCTTAAAAATGTCACTCTCAATAATAATACTTTAGGATAATTTCTATATCAGCCATATAAAGCATGCTGTGGGGTACGGCATCGCTTTACTGATAGCGAGGTGTGCATGACCAGCAAAACCCGGCTGCAGGGCACAAGAATTCGTAGCCTGCGCAAACTCAAAGGCATGACGCTAATGCAGCTGGCTCATAGCACGGGGCTGTCCCATGGCTACCTGAGTCAGATCGAGCGCGGAATCAGTCAGCCCTCAATCAATTCGCTGGTAGATATCGCCCAGGCGTTGGGCGTTACCATGCAATGGTTATTTTCGGACGCACCAGGCGGCAAGGAGGGGCAGGGACACGACAAGCTGGTCAAAAAATCTCAACGGGTCGAGATCGAGTATCAGGATGGCATCGTCGATCAGCTATTGACGCCACGCAGCAACAATAATCTGGAAGTCATTCATGCCAGCTATCCCCCTGATACTCGTAGTGACCCCTATTCTCACAAGGGGCACGAGGCAGTTCTGGTGCTGACGGGCTGTCTGGAGGTTGAGGTGTCCGGGGAGCGCTTCGTGCTAGAGGAGGGCGACTGCCTGACGTTCGCCAGCAGCGAGCCGCATGGTCATGCCAACCTGAGCGAAGGGGTCACGACGGCGCTGTGGTTCATAACCCCGGCTTCCTTCTAGAAAGCTGTTGAACATCCAGGGCTCTGCATTTATTTCGCCTAGACCTTCTCAGCCCCCGGCGGCCTGTTCATTGGGCGGCACGATCTCGAAGATGGCGTTCTCGTTGGCTTCCGGAAAGCGGGCGTTGAGCTGGTGAAACTGCTGCTGGCTGCGGTCCACGTAGGTCAGGATCTCGTAATAGCGGCGGATATTGCGCACGTAGATCACCGGCTCGCCGCCGCGGGCATAGCCGTGGCGGGTCTTTTCGTACCACTCGCGCTTCTGCAGCAGCGGCAGGGTTTCACGCACATCGCTCCATTCGTCAGGGTTTCCGCCACGCTCTTCGGTCAGCTTGCGAGCGTCGTAAAGATGGCCGAGGCCGACGTTATAGGCGGCCAGCGCCATATAGAGGCGGTCCATGCCGGTAATGGACTCGGGCAGGCGTTCCTTGATGCTACGCAGATAGCGGGCGCCACCGTCGATGCTCTGCGCCGGGTCCAGACGATTATCGACCCCTAGATCCCCGGCGGTGGGCAGGGTCAGCATCATCAGCCCACGTACCCCGGTGGGCGAGGTAGCATCGGGCAGCCAGTGAGACTCCTGATAGCCCACCGCCGCCAGCAGCTTCCAGTCGAAACCATAGTTGCGCGCGGCCTCTCGAAACAGTTCGTCATAGGTTGGCAGCCGGCCATACACGTGGCCGATGAAGGTGCGTGCGCCGACATACTCCAGATAGTTGTCGCGGCCCAGGTAGTGCGTCTGCAGCTGTTCGAGCTCACCGCTGACCTGCAGCTCTTCGAGGAAGCGGTTGACCTGCTCCAGCAGGCCAAGTCCGTTTTCCCGGGGGATAGCCCAGGCCAGTGACAGGGGCTTGCCAAGCCGAAAGCCGTCTTCCACTTCGGGGAAGAACAGCCGGTTGATGCGGAACTGATGCTCGAACACCACCGCTGCGTCGAGATGGCCGCTGGCCACCTGGCCAAGCAGCGCCGCCACTTCAATATTGGCGGATTCCTTCCAGCTCAGGCTGGGGTGCTCGCGCTGCAGCTCGCGCATCACCAGATCGCTGCCGGTACCGCTCAGGGTGCCGACCTGCAGGCCGTCGAGGTCTTCAAGCGTCTTTGGAGGAGGCAGTCCGCGGCGGTAGACCAGCAGCGGCTGCAGCGGCATGATCGGGCGGCTGAACATCAGCCCACCCAGGGTCGGGTCCAGCGGCAGGGCCGCCGCCCCCAGGTCGCCTTCCTGACGCACGGCTTCGAGCACGCCGTCGATGCGATGGGTGGCATCCAGCGCCAGGCTCACTCCAAGGAAGTCGGCAAGGCGGCGCACCAGGTCATACTCGAAGCCGGTAGGGCCCTGGCGGCCTTCGTAATAGGTGGTTGGCGTATTGCGGGTGTGCACGCTGAGAAACTCACGCGCCAGTATCTCCGCGAGTCCTTTGTCGGGCGCGGAAGGCGGCGGCACCGGTACCAGCGTCAGCAGCAGGACGGTGCTCAGCGAGAGATAACCACGACGGTAGCGACCGAGGTGGGTGACCAGCGATGGCAGCATGGAATAGTGGTGTGACGAAGAGAGCTTCACCTTACCCAGCCGGGAGGTCGATGTCATCAGTATCCGTTTCTCCGACAGACTCGATTTCTCGCTGCCGGTGCTTTCCAGTATCATATGCGCTCGTTGCCGCCGGCTGCGGCCCCTCATTTTACTCCGCTTGATTCCAGAGGCCCGAGGATATGCTCGAACTGCGAGGCGCGCCTGCACTGTCCGCCTTCCGTCATGCCAGGTTGCTGGCCGACTTGCGTGACGCCGTGCCGGAAGTCGAAGCGCTCAGCGCCGATTACCGGCACTTCATCGACCATGATGGCGAACTCACCGACGACGAGCATGCGCTGCTCGAGCGTCTGCTGGACTATGGTCAGCGCCGTGAGGCCGAAGAGGAACATCAGGGCGGGCAGCTGTTTCTGGTGGTGCCGCGCATCGGCACCCAGTCGCCGTGGTCGTCCAAGGCCACCGATATCGCTCATAACTGCGGGCTCGACAAGGTGCTGCGCCTGGAGCGCGGTATCGCCTACCGTGTGAGCTTTGCCGGCGCGATGAGCGAGCAGGCGTTCGAGATCGCGGCAGCGCTGCTGCACGACCGCATGACCGAGACGGTGCTGTACAACGGCTCCGATGCGGCGCAGCTGTTTGCGCATAACGAACCTGCGCCGCTGGGCAGCGTGGACCTGCTCGGTGGTGGTCGCGCCGCGCTGGAAACCGCCAATGTCGAGCTGGGGCTGGCGCTGGCCGACGACGAGATCGACTATCTGTGCGAGGCCTTCGAAGGCCTCGGTCGCAATCCCAGCGATGTCGAGCTGATGATGTTTGCCCAGGCCAACTCCGAACACTGCCGGCACAAGATCTTCAATGCCGACTGGGTCGTCGATGGCGAAGCTCAGCCGCGCTCGCTGTTCGGCATGATCCGAAACACTCATGCTCAGTCGCCCGACAATATTCTCTCGGCCTACAGCGACAACGCCGCGGTGATCTGCGGCAGCGAAGCCGGGCGTTTCTTCGCCGCTCCGCTGACCGGCAAGGCCGCCGAGAAGGCGGTGTACGGCACGCATCGGGAGCCAGTGCACATCCTGATCAAGGTGGAAACCCACAACCACCCGACCGCCATTGCGCCCTTCCCCGGCGCGGCAACCGGCTCCGGCGGCGAAATTCGCGACGAGGGCGCCACCGGCATCGGCGGCAAGCCCAAGGCGGGGCTGGCCGGCTTCACGGTATCCAACCTGCGCATCCCGGAATTCGTTCAGCCGTGGGAAGCGTTTGACTACGGCAAGCCCGAGCGCATCGTCAGCGCCCTGGAAATCATGCTCGAAGGCCCCATCGGCGGTGCCGCCTTCAACAACGAGTTCGGGCGTCCCAACCTGGCCGGCTACTTCAGAAGCTACGAGCAGGACGCCATGGGCGCCGGTGGCATCGAGCGTCGCGGCTACCACAAGCCGATCATGATCGCTGGCGGCTACGGCAACATTCGCCCGGGCCACGTGCTCAAGGGCGAGATTCCCGTGGGCGGCAAGCTGATCGTGATGGGCGGCCCGGCGATGCTGATCGGGCTCGGCGGCGGGGCGGCATCGTCCATGGCCTCGGGCAGCTCGAGCGCCGATATCGACTTCGCCTCGGTGCAGCGCGAAAACCCCGAGATGGAGCGTCGCGCTCAGGAAGTCATCGACCGCTGCTGGGCGCTGGGCGACGAAAACCCGATTCGCTTCATTCACGACGTCGGCGCCGGTGGGCTATCCAACGCCCTGCCCGAGCTGGTCAAGGATGGCGAGCGCGGCGGACGCTTCGAGCTGCGCGCGATCCCCAATGCCGAGCCGGGCATGAGCCCGCTGGAAATCTGGTGCAACGAGGCCCAGGAGCGCTATGTGCTGGCCGTGGCGCCGAAGGACATGGCCACCTTCGAGGCGCTGTGCCAACGAGAGCGCTGCCCCTATGCGGTGGTGGGCGAAGCCACCGAGGCGCACCACCTGGAAGTGAACGATGGCCACTTCGAGAGCCGCCCGGTGGATCTGCCGATGAGCGTGCTGTTCGGCAAGCCGCCCAGGATGCAGCGCGAGTTCCAGCGTGAAGACGTTGAGCTGTCCGGCGTGATGCTCGACAACCTCGACCTGCGCGAAGCCATGGACCGGGTACTGCGCCTGCCTGCCGTGGCCTCCAAGAGCTTTTTGATCACCATCGGCGATCGCTCGATCACCGGCATGGTGGCAAGAGACCAGATGGTTGGCCCCTGGCAGGTGCCGGTGGCCGATGTGGCCGTCACTACCGCCACTTTCGACACTCACGCCGGTGAGGCCATGGCCATGGGCGAGCGTCCGCCGGTGGCGCTGATCAGCCCGGCAGCCAGCGCCAGGCTGGCGGTGGCCGAAACCATCACCAACATGGCCGCTGCTCCCATCGAAAAGCTGGGCGATATCAAGCTCTCCGCCAACTGGATGAGCGCGGCCAACCACGTCGGCGAGAACCAAGCGCTGTATGACGCCGTGCATGCGGTGGGCATGGAGCTGTGCCCGGCGCTGGATATCGCCGTGCCGGTGGGCAAGGACTCCATGTCCATGCGCACCGCCTGGCAGGAAACCAACGAAGCGGGTGAGAGCGAAGACAAGAGTGTGACCTCGCCGCTGTCGCTGGTGATCACCGGCTTTGCCCCGGTCACCGACGCCATGCGCACCCTGACCCCGCAGATCCGCATGGACCAGGATGAATCCGACCTGATCCTGATTGATCTGGGCAACGGCAAGAACCGCCTGGGCGGCTCGGCGCTGGCCCAGGTTTACGGCCAGGTGGGCGACGACTGCCCCGACCTCGACGACCCGGAAGACCTCAAGGCCTTCTTCGCCGTGATTCAGGGATTGAACGCCGAAGGCAAGCTGCTGGCCTATCACGACCGCAGCGATGGCGGTCTGCTGGTGACGCTGCTGGAAATGGCCTTTGCCGCCCATGGCGGACTCGAGATCAAGCTCGACTGGCTGATCGACGAGCCCGTCGAGGCGGTCGATGCATTGTTCGCCGAAGAGCTTGGCGCGGTGATCCAGGTCTCCCGCGAGCATACCGAAGCGGTGCTGGCGCAGTTTTCCGCCGCGGGCCTCGAGAGCTGTGGCGTCATTGCCCGGCCGCGCTATGACGACCAGATTCGCGTGACCCTGTTCGAGACGCCGCTGCTCGAAGCCTCGCGGCTGTTGACCCAGCGCACCTGGGCCGAGACCAGCTACCGCCTGCAGGCGCTGCGCGACAACGCCGAATGCGCCAAGAGCGAGTTCGATGGCCTGCTGGACAGCCGCGATCCCGGGCTTTCGGCGGCGCCAGGCTTTGACGTGGATGAGGACATCAGCGCGCCGTTCATCAACATCGCCCGCCCGAGCGTGGCGGTGCTGCGCGAGCAGGGCGTCAACGGCCATCTCGAAATGGCCTGGGCCTTCGACCACGCCGGCTTCGAGGCGGTGGACGTGCACATGAGCGACATCCTCGAGGGTCGCGTCAGCCTGGCCGACTTCAAGGGGCTGGTTGCCTGCGGCGGCTTCTCCTACGGCGATGTGCTGGGCGCCGGCGGCGGCTGGGCCAAGTCGGTCCTGTTCAACCCCCGGGCGCGGGACGAGTTTGCCAACTTCTTCGCGCGGCAAGACAGTTTCAGCCTGGGCGTATGCAACGGCTGTCAGATGCTGTCCCAGCTCACCGAGCTGATTCCCGGCACCGAAGACTGGCCGCGCTTCATGCGCAACGAATCCGAGCAGTTCGAGGCCCGGGTGGCCATGGTGCGGGTGGAGGAGAGCCCGTCGATACTGCTTTCCGGAATGGAGGGCTCGCTGCTGCCGATTGCCGTTGCCCATGGTGAAGGACGCGCCGAGTTTCGCGACACGGCACATTTGCGCAGCATTCAAAGCGGCGGTCAGATCGCCCTGCGCTACGTCGACAACTACGGCCAGGCCACTACTCGCTACCCGGCCAATCCCAATGGTTCGCCCTCGGGCATCACCGGCCTGACCACGCCGGATGGCCGCGTCACCATCATGATGCCGCATCCCGAGCGCGTGGTGCGGGCGGTGACCAACTCCTGGCGACCGGAAGAGTGGACTCGGGACGGCGCCTGGATGCGGCTGTTCCGCAACGCGCGTGTGTGGTTGGGTTAAGCGGCTGGGCTAAATGATCGGGCATGGCGGCTGGGTGTAGTCATCCAGCTGCCGCCGCGCGACGGTTTCGCGACTATCCCCCATAAATCACGACCACCCCGGACGCCTGTCGGCCCCATCGCGCAGCAAGCTGCCCTCTTATACAGGTTCAGGCGCCCCTGGGTTGTCTATCGAGGTGAAGACGAAGAACGGTTCACTCGCTCTTGGATTTGTCGTCTGATTTCTGTGCACCGTACGTCTTCAGGTGGGCCTCCAGCTCATCGAGCACGCTGTTGAACTTGGCCTGAAGGCTGTCAAAGCGCCCGAAGTCGTGGCCGCAGTTTTCGCAAAAGACGTGGTACTGATCCTGACGGCCGGGCGGAAAGCGTTTTTCCGTACTGCCACACTTGGGGCATTCGGGACTCGTCTTGGCTTGCATGGGATTCTCCTTTTTGTTGCTCATCACCTGCAGCACACTGGCTTCCAGTACAGGGCCTGACCCTGCCTCATGGCTTCATTGTTATTAGGTTGCTGCGGATGATGCAAGTTCCTGGCACTTCCGTGACACTCTTCTGGTATTAAACGTCTGTTTGAATTTTTGGGCGTTTCCCGACACACTCAAAGCAGACCTCCGGGAGATCACCTCTATGTCTACGCAGCATTCATCTGTCGAGCACGTTTCTGCGGAACACCTAAGTAATGAAAGCCTAGTCAATGAAAGGGTACGCCTTCGTATCGTCGACCATGTGGCCGAGGTGCGCATGCTTCGCCCCGAGCGGCACAACGGCCTCGATTGGGCGATGATCGATGGCCTGCTGGAGGCTCAGCGCCGTCTGGCACAGCATTGCCAGACACAGCCCGGCGATATACGCGCGCTGGTGCTGGCCGGCGCTGGCGAGAGCTTCTGCGCCGGCCTCGACATGGCCGATATCATGTCTCAGCCCCAGCGGCTGCCGTGGTTGCTCGAGGCCGCCGACGACGGCATCAACCCGGTGCAGCGCCTGGCATTGGGTTGGCGCACCCTGGGCGTGCCGGTGCTGGCCGCCCTGCAGGGTCATGTGTATGGCGGTGGGCTGCAAATCGCGCTGGGTGCGGATATTCGTATCGCCCATCCCCAGGCGCATCTGGCGCTGCTCGAGATCGATTGGGGGATCATGCCGGACATGGGTATCAGTCTGACCGCTGAAGGCATGCGCCCGGATGTCATCCGCGAGATGGCCTGGAGCGGCCGGCGGGTGATCGCACAAGAAGCCCTCACGCTGGGCCTCGTCAGCCGGCTGGCCGACGACCCTCAACAGGCTGCCATAGAAGCCGCTCGCGCCATTGCTGCGCGCTCCCCGCGTGCGGTGGCTGCCTTTACCGAGCTGATGCAGCAGTCTCCCGACTTGAGTGCGAGGGAGCGTTTGGCGCTGGAGGCGCGCTTGCAGAGCGGACTGCTGGGCAGCGCCGAACAGCAGGAAGCCGTGGCCGCACGCCTGCAGGGCAGGGCGGCGCGCTTTGAGTGACGACTTGGGCAATCGTTTGAGTAATAACCTGGATAAACCTCCGCCAGTTCCCCAACTGCGGCCTTACCAGCAGGACGCCGTCAGCCGGGTGATTGAGCACTTTCGCGAAAGTGACGACCCCGCCGTGGTGGTGCTGCCCACCGGCAGCGGAAAGTCGCTGGTGATCGCCGAGCTGGCGCGGCTGGCCCGCGGGCGGGTGCTGGTGCTGGCCCATGTGCGTGAGCTGGTCGAGCAGAATCACGCCAAGTACCTGACCTATGGGCTGGAGGCCGATATCTTCAGCGCCGGCCTCGGCCGCAAGGAGAGCCGCCGCCAGGTGGTGTTCGGCTCGGTGCAGTCGGTGGTGCCCAATCTTGAGCGCTTTGTCAGCGCTGATGATAACGGCGGCTTTACGCTGCTGGTGATCGACGAGTGCCACCGGGTCTCGCTGAACAGCGACACCAGCTACCATCGGGTGATTGCGCATCTGCGCCGCGCCAACCCCAGGCTCAAGGTGCTGGGCCTGACCGCCACGCCGTATCGCCTCGGTCAGGGCTTCATCTATCACCGCCACCATCACGGCATGGTGCGCGGTGCCGAGGACTGCTTCTTTCGCGACTGCGTGTTCGAACTGCCGCTGCGGCTGATGGTCAAGCAGGGCTATCTGGTGCCGCCTACGCCGGTGGACGTGGCCGTGGAGCGCTACGACTTCTCGGCGCTGACGCCGGGCAGCGGCGGTCTGTTCCGCGAAGACGAGCTGAACCGCGTTGCAGCCGGCAACCGTGTCACACCGGGCATCATTGAGGATGTCATGGCGCAAGCCGAAAACCGCCAGGGGGTGATGATCTTTGCCGCCAGCGTCGTCCACGCCACTGAAATCCTTGGCTACCTGCCGGCCCATGAGGCCGCGCTGGTGACCGGCGCCACGCCCACCGCCGAGCGCGAGGCGCTGATTGCCGCCTTCAAGGCCCGCCAGCTCAAGTATCTGGTCAACGTTTCGGTGCTGACCACCGGCTTCGATGCGCCCCATGTGGATCTGATCGCCATTCTGCGGCCCACCGAGTCGGTCAGTCTGTACCAGCAAATCGTTGGTCGTGGTCTACGCCTGTCGCCCGGCAAGCAGGACTGTCTGATCCTCGACTACGCCGGCAACCCGTGGGATCTCTACGCTCCCGAGGTCGGCAGCCCCCGGCCTGACACTGGCACCGAGCCGGTGCAGGTCGAATGCCCGGCCTGCGGCCACGCCAATCTGTACTGGGGGCGGCGCGAGGGCGATGTGGTGATCGAGCACTTCGGACGCCGCTGCCAGGGGCTGATTGAAGTTCCCGCCGACGCGGATTCGGATGCCGGAAAAAAACAACGGGGCGCGGCGTCGGGCGCCTATAAGAAGCAGCAATGCGACTTCCGCTTCCGCTTCAAGGTTTGCAACGAATGCGGCACCGAGAACGATATCGCCGCTCGGCAGTGCCATGATTGTCAGACGCTGCTGGTGGATGCCGACAAGGCGCTGCGTGATGCGCTCAAGCTGCGCGACGCCCGGGTGCTGCGCGTCAGCGGCATGCAGCTCGAAGCCGCCACCAACGGTCGCGGGCTGGCGCGGCTCAAGATCACCTATCACGATGAAGATGGCGCTACGCTGAGCGAATGGTTCGCACTGGAAACCCCGCCCCAGCGCGCCGCCTTTGCCGCTGTGTTTTTGCGCGATCACCTGCGTGCCCCCGGCACGAGCTGGAACCCGACCAGCCCCCAAGAGGTCGTGGCCGAGCAGCGCCGGCTGCGCGCGCCAGACTTCGTCATCGGTCGCAAAGCCGGGCGCTACTGGCAGATACGTCGCAAGCTGTTCGACTATACCGGGCGCTATCGCCTGGCCGACGCGGCAGGCTGACTATCTTCGCACGTCAGGTGTGAGAGGTTTGCGAAACTCTGCGCGAAGTCCTGGAAAATAAGGTGCCGTGTACTTGCACTGTGCGTGGGTGTCGCAGTGACCGAGTCAGGCCTGAGATTTTAGCTCATCTATCCGCGTCAGCAGCCGCTCGGCTGTCCGCCTGCGGTTTCGCGGCAGGCGAGGGCTTTCCAGTACGCGCTGGGCATGGAGTTTGGCCTTGTCATATTGTTTCTTCCTGATCAGGTGCCTGGTTTTTCCCATGTCGGTGAATCTGCTGTGCAGGTTTTCATCCAGCGCCAATGCGCTGTGGTTGCCCTCGACAATGTTCTTCAGCAGCCCCGGCAGCTGGCCGGTTCGGTTGATGTGGTAAAGCACCTGGTGGCCGGCGTGTTCGCACTCGACGAGAGTGTGTCTTGGATAGGCAGGAGAGACAATGTGTTCAAGGGTGAACATGTCGAGCTTGTTGTGAGGATCAATAAAAATAAACACATCGCCTGACGTAGTGGGATTTTCGGTCATTTCGCGATGAACGAACTTGTGGGGGGCAGAAGACGCCTTTCTTCCACGCATTTTCATGTAGGCAGGGTGCGAGGAGTTTCTGGGTGCCGAGGAGATGACGTTTGCGTCCACGGCGCCGGCATAATAGAGCGCCGCGTAAGCACCCAGGGAGTTTCCATAGGTGAATACGGTCTTTCCCTGGACGAGGGGCTTTACATGCTTGCTGAAGTTCTCGAAGGAAAGGCCCTGAAACTGGTCCTTGTTCTGACGACAGGCAATCACGTTATATCCGCTGGTCAGCAGAAACTTGAGGCCGAATATCGGGCTGGCCTTGTCTGTGTTGGTGGCATTGAACACGATAAAGGTGGTGTCTGAGCCAATATCGTACTGGTCTATCCGGTAGTTTTCTTCATCGGCGATATTGTCAATCTGCAACAGCTCTATCTTGTTGCTTTTGTTGATGATGAAATCGTTTCTGATGATGGTCTTCTCATGCCCTTTTTCATAAAGGAAGGTGGCGGCATAGAGGCCAGGCACCGCAGAGACGTCGGAAAGAAACGAAGTCGATGCCGCATCCAGAACCTTCTCGGTGTTCTGTGCGTGAGTTAGATAAAAAGAATGAGAAAGCCCGTCAATTGTCCGCGTTTTAAGTGCTATCTTGCCTCCTTCTATTTCGATGGTTCTTTCCAGTTTCTTGGACTCTTCCATGATTGAGCCTGGTTCATCCATGACTGAGGGAGTAAAGATCATGGTTAAAGCCTTGCAGTAAAAATAACGTTGATAACGATCGCTGAATAACGGACAAGTGGAAGCACGTCACGGTGATTGAAGCAAGTTCATGGTTTCCAGCGTAGTAGACAGACTGCCCTGGTCGACGTTAGTTCACAATTTGGCGGGAGCGACGCCGGGGTTGAGGCTGGTTCAAGGTGGAGCGGGCGCCATGCTGGCTTGACGAGATACTGGCTTGTAAACTGCCGCGTTGATCCAGCGTTCCCCGAGAGGCAGTCCGCGTGAGCGATACGCCTGATACAGCAAGCCCCGAGCAGGGCACTGCCGATTCGGCCCAGCAGGCCGAGGCGTTGGGGCGCCTCTTTGACGAGCCGATCATCGAATTGCCTGAGGATCTGTATATTCCGCCCGAGGCGCTGCGGGTGTTTCTCGAGGCGTTCGAGGGGCCACTGGACCTGCTGCTGTATCTGATCCGACGTCAGAATCTGGATATTCTGAGCGTTGACGTGGCGGCCATTACCCATCAATACATCGCCTACATTGAGCTGATGACCTCGATGGAGATCGAGCTTGCCGGTGAGTATCTGCTGATGGCGGCGACCCTGGCCGAGATCAAGTCGCGCACCCTGCTGCCGCGACCGCCCAAGGAGGGCGATGATGGCGAAGAAGAAGATCCCAGAGCAGAGCTGATCCGCCGCTTGCAGGAGTACGAGCGTCTCAAGCATGCCGCTGAAACGCTGGGAGAGCTGCCGCGCCTGGGGCGTGACTGGTTTCCGGCCAGGGCGGCGCCGCCGCCGCTGGAGTCTCGCGTCGTGCATCCCGATGTGGAGCTGGATGAGTTGCTGACGGCGCTGGCGGGCATTCTGCGGCGCGCCGAGCTGAATCAATCGCACCACATCAGTCGCGAGACGCTGTCGACCCGCGAACGCATGCTGGCGATCATGGGGCAGCTTGACCATCAACGCTACACGGCCTTTGAGGCGCTGTTCTGCCTGGAAGAAGGCCGCGCAGGCGTAGTGGTGACCTTCATGGCGATTCTCGAGCTGGCCAAGGAAGCGATGATCGAGATCGTGCAAAATGCTCCGCTCTCGCCGATCCATGTGCGGGCCCGGGTGGCAGCCGATGAGGGTGAGAACCCGTTCGACACCTCTGGAGAGCAAGAGCCCGGTGAACAGGAGTTCGATGAGCAAGAGGCCCTGGCACTGGAGGATGACCAGGAGGGTGTTTTCGAGTGAGTGCTCAACAACCGAGTCTGCTGGATGAGATTCTTGAGGCGGCGCTGCTGGCCGCCGGTGAGCCACTGTCGCTCGAGCGTATCGAGGTGCTGTTCGACGACCATGAGCGTCCGCCACGGCGTGACTTGCGCGAGGCGCTGGAGCGCGTCACGGTGCGCCACCAGGACGGCGCCATGGAGCTGCTGGAGACTGCCTCGGGCTACCAGCTGCGTATTCGGCCTCGGCTGTCGCCCTGGGTTTCGCGGCTGTGGGACGAGCGTCCCCAGCGCTACTCGCGTGCCTTGCTCGAAACTCTGGCGCTGATTGCCTACCGCCAGCCGGTGACCCGCGGTGATATCGAGGACGTGCGAGGTGTCGCGGTCAGCGGTTCGATCATGCGCACCCTGCTCGAGCGCGGCTGGGTGCGCGTGGTGGGGCATCGGGACGTGCCGGGGCGCCCGGCAGTGTATGCGACAACCCGAGGCTTTCTCGATGACTTTGGCTTGAAGACGCTGGATGAGCTGCCGCCCATGCATGAGCTCAAGGCGTTCGAGGAGAAGATCATCGATGATGAAACATCGCCGCCACCGCTCCAGCATGAGCTGCTAGCCCAGGCCGATGCGTCGCTCGACGAGAATGGAGACCTTGATGAGAATGGACCTGCGACGGCCGTGATGGTCGACGACACACACGCCGAGACGGCGTCCGAAGGGGCAGCGCTGAGCTTTGCCGATCTGGAGGCTCGCCTGTCCGAACGTGCCGTGAGTCGCGTCGATGATGACGCCGCCACGAGCGCGGAATCCACCACCAGTGAGAATGACGACCAATGACTACTCCGACTATCCCCACCGAGAAGCTGCAAAAGGTACTGGCGCGCGCGGGCCTTGGCTCGCGCCGTGAAATGGAAGGCGCTATCGCCGATGGCCGGGTCAAGGTCAATGGCAAGGTCGCAGTCGTGGGCGACCGCATCGAGATGCGCGACCAGGTGACCTTCGATGACCGCCCGGTGACCTTGCGCGCTGTCGATGAGGTGCCGCGCCGCGTCATCATGTACAACAAGCCCGAGGGCGAGCTGTGCACGCGCAAGGACCCGGAGGGCCGGCGCACGGTGTTTGACCGTCTGCCGCGGCTCAAGGGAGAGCGCTGGATCGTCATCGGCCGGCTGGATATCAACACCAGTGGTCTGCTGTTGTTTACCACCGATGGCGAGCTGGCCAACCGCCTGATGCACCCTTCCACCGAGATCGAGCGCGAATATGCGGTGCGGGTCATGGGCCGGGTAACGCGGGAGCATGTGGTGGCCATGGTCGATGGCGTGATGCTTGACGACGGACCTGCTCGCTTTACCGATGTTCAGGAGTTCGGTGGCGAGGGCATCAACACCTGGTTCCACGTGGTAATCATGGAAGGCCGCAACCGCGAGGTGCGCCGGCTGTGGGAGTCACAGGGACTGACCGTCAGCCGTCTCAAACGGGTGCGCTACGGCAATATCTTCCTCGACAAGCGGGCCAAGGTCGGCGAATGGGTCGAGCTCAATCAGGAAGAAGTGGACGACCTGTCGGGGCTGGCAGGGTTGCCGACGCGCCAGGTGCCTGTGCTGACGCCGGGTGAGCAGGAGCGCTGGAAGCGCGATCGCAACAAGCGGCGCCCGGTGCAGGGGATACGCAAATCTCGCTCACGCACACGGCGCTGAGCACCCCGCCACTCGTTCAGCCAGCCTGGTGATGGCGGCGCTGCAGCGTCGGGCGAGTGGCGTGCACAGCACCCAGGGAAGCAGCAGCAGTACGATGGACAGCGAGCCAACAAGGATGTCGCTGAGCCAGTGCGCGCCGACCATGATGCGCGGGGCAGCGGCCAGGACGACGATGACCAGACTGGCGATGCGGGTGATGCGGTCGCCGAAGCTGAGCATGAAGCCGGTGAAGATCATGGCCATGATGCCATGGTCGCCGGGGAAGCTGCTGCCTGCCTGATCCTTGGTGGCAAAGCTGACGAACTGCGAGACTCGGCTGGCGTCGACGTAGAGCAAGGTCGGGCTGGCATGAGTGTATGTCACCAGATAGCGAACAAGCAGCGCCGTTACTCCTGCCGTGAGCAGCATGATGACGCCGATGCCCAGCCAGCGCAGCCAGCCGCCCCTGGGATCGCGATAGCAGGCCGTGGCCATGATCGCCAGCATGCCAAGCATGACCACAGCATCATAGATGCGGCTGTTCATCGCGGCGAGCAGCGTGGTCCAGCGCGGATTGTCGGCGCTGATTGTGTGGTTGAAGAACCAGAAAACGCTGTCGTCAAGATAGGGCCATAGCGTTAGCGAAGGCAGTGCCCAGCTGAAAATTAGCCCAAGACCCAGCGCATTGAGTAGCAGAGGCCGATGCAGAAGCATGTCGATACCCGTGATGGTGCAATCGTCAAGTCAAGATAGATGCGCTATTCTTCATTCGTTTTGTCAGGATGTCCATTTGCCAGCTAATGGATTTTATCTACGCCACGGCGCCTGATTCTTGAGTGCAAGCGCAGGGCCGAACCGCGCTGCCGACCCATGTTGCAAAAAGCTCTTGCCATGTGCCGGCCAAATCCGTAGTATCTGCTCCCGTTCGGAAGGGTCGTTAGCTCAGTTGGTAGAGCAGTTGGCTTTTAACCAATTGGTCGCAGGTTCGAATCCTGCACGACCCACCAGACAGTACGCCCCTGCCTTGCTTCAAGGCAGGGGCGTTTTGCATGGCGGCCCAAAAACGCTGCCGGCCATGCTGAACAGGTGAGCAGGCATGATGCGGACAGATGAGCAGCGCGAAGCGAGCACATTGCGTCCGTTCAGTCTAGAATGGAGAGCAGGTTGGCCATCGCGGTAGACGCACCGGTCGACCTATCGGCTGTGTCGCCCGGCGCGGAGTGCGCCCGCTGCGGCACCTGGCGAAACGCAGGGGGAGCCCCTGCCAGTCACAGTGGTAGACACGATGACAAACATGACTTCTGTCGGACTGCACGAGCAGTTGGCACGTAGCTATTGCCCCACTCGAATTCCTGCCGAGGACGAGGCCCGGATCGAAGAGATCAAGCGGCTTCTCAAGGCCAACAACGCCGTCCTGGTAGCCCACTATTATACCGACGACGCGATTCAGCGGCTGGCCGAAGACACCGGCGGCTGCGTGTCGGACTCTCTCGAAATGGCGCGCTTTGGTGCCCAGCATCCCGCCGATACCCTGGTGGTGGCGGGCGTGCGCTTCATGGGCGAGACGGCCAAGATCCTGTCGCCGGAAAAGCGCGTGCTGATGCCGACCCTGGAGGCGACCTGCTCGCTGGACACCGGCTGCCCCATCGATGAGTTCAGCGCCTTCTGCGACGCCCACCCCGATCGCACCGTGGTGGTCTATGCCAACACCTCGGCAGCGGTCAAGGCACGCGCCGACTGGGTGGTGACGTCCTCCATAGCGGTGGATGTCATCGAGCATCTGCAAGCCAGGGGCGAGAAGATCCTGTGGGCACCGGACAAGCACCTGGGAGCTTACATCCAGGGCAAGACCGGCGCCGACATGCTGCTGTGGGACGGTGCCTGCATCGTTCATGAGGAATTCAAGGCCAAGGGCATTGAAGATCTCAAGACGCTGTACCCCGACGCCGCGGTGCTGGTGCATCCAGAGTCCCCGGCCTCAGTGGTCGAGCTGGCCGATGTGGCGGGTTCCACCTCGCAGCTGATCAAGGCGGCCAAGCAGCTGTCCAACGACAGACTGATCGTTGCCACCGACCGCGGCATCTTCTTCAAGATGCAGCAGGCAGCACCGGACAAGATTTTGTTCGAGGCACCCACCGCCGGCGATGGCGCCACTTGCAAGAGCTGTGCGCACTGCCCGTGGATGGCCATGAACGAGCTGGATAACCTGGCCGCTGCGCTGCGCGAAGGCAGCGGTGAGATTCAGGTCGATGAGCAGTTGCGCCAAGCGGCGATGAAACCGCTGACGCGGATGCTCGAATTTAACGCCTGAAGGATTTAGCGTCAGCAGGCAGCGAGGTTATGCCGCTGACGCATAGCCTTTGTGACAAGGGCAGGCACTTTAGCTTTCTAATATCCACCTATCCATTAGATTTCTATGAAGGAAGAAATCCACTGAGCCTGTGTGAGAGCCATTAATTCTCAGGGTCATGATATGCATCTAGGCGGCGGCGTGTTTCACGCCACTAGCGCCAATGAAGCAGAGGATATGGCGCTCATGAGCACTGATCGCCAGATTTGGCCACCAGAGGGTTTGATATCGGCTTCATGACCGATACGCCCTGAGTCAAAGGATAAAAGAATACCGATCCGGCGCCCTTGAGGCGCCGTTTTTTGTCAAGTGCAATCATTGACCGGATTGATCGGTCGCTCGCCCTTGAGTGCCAGGGTGATGTTGTCTACTGCGCGTTGGGCCATAGCATCTCGGGTCTCGGTGGTGGCGGAGCCGATATGCGGTAGCGCCACCACGTTGCTCATATGCAGAAGCGGAGAGTCGGTGGGTAGTGGTTCGTGCTCGAAAACGTCGAGGCCAGCTGCCCTGATCTTGTCATTCTCCAGCGCCGCGATCAGCGCCTGTTCGTCCACCACCTTGCCTCGGGCGATATTGACGAAAATTGCCGAAGGTTTCATCAAGCCAAGCTCCCGCGCGCCGATCAGCTTCTCGGTATCCTCAGTCAGCGGTACGGTGATGCAGACGAAATCGGATTCCGCAAGCAGCGCATCGAGCTCGCACCGGCTGGCGCCGAGCTCGGCTTCCAGTACTGGCTTGAGAGAGGCGTTGGAGTAGAGAATCTTCATGCCAAAACCCAAGGCGCCGCGACGAGCAATGGCGGCCCCGATACGTCCCAAGCCGACCATGCCCAGCGTCTTGCCGTGGACATCGATACCGAACTGTGCTTCGCCGATGCCTTTTTGCCAGTCCCCACGCTTGATGAATTCCGCGAGTTCCACGGCGCGGCGGGCGGTGGCCATGATCAGCAGGAAACCGGTATCGGCGGTGGTCTCGGTCAGCACATCCGGGGTGTTGCAAAGCAGGATGCCGCGACGCGTCAGCTCATCAATCGGATAACTGTCGACGCCTACCGAGATGCTGGCGATGGCTTCCAGTGCCGGCGCGGCGTCAAGCAGCTCAGGGGTGATGGACAGACCGACGCCGACCAGGCCATGGGCATCTTTCAGCGCCTCGCGGAAGGCCGGATCGTTGGCCAGGTCGGTGCCAGAGAACAGCGTGACCTCGAAGTCCTGCGATAGCGCGGCCAGCTGATCGTCAGTGAGTCGTCCATAGACGAGGACAGATTTCTTGCCCATCAGTGTCTCCTTCTTGGATCAGTGGCTAGGGCCTTAGAAGCAGGTTTCCCAAGTATCGATTACAGCGAGCTCTGCGTTCACGAGGTGGATATGCCGCCATTTGTCGAAGGTCAGGCACGGGTGTGACGCGCCGAAGGCGATGATGTCGCCGATCTGCACGTCGCTGGCGCTGTCGGGCAGGGCGATGAAGGTGTGCTGGTCCATCTGCTTGATCACCCGCCAGCCGTCCACCGAGAGCACGGACTCGACGCTGCCGCCTTCGCGGTGGCGGCGCAGCGGTTCGGGGGGCAGATCGAAACCGATATCTCGCTTGCCGAGGGCGACGATGGCGAGCCCCGGTTCCGGCAGGGACTGCACCTGGGCGTAGACTTCGAGTGCCGGGCGCAGACCCTCATGCAGATCTGGGCGCCGAGACAGCACCCCGCGCTGGGCCTCGCGATAGATGCCGTGATCGTGGACTACGTAGCAGCCCGGGCGCAGCACCGAGCTGAAGCGGTTGTCGAGGCTTGCATCGCGAAACTCCTCGGCGATCAGGTCGTACCAGGCCGAGCCAGAGGCGGTGATCACCGGAGCATCGATATCGAGCAGGCTCTCCCGGTCCAGGCGCTTGGCATTGGCGACCAGGCGCCTGGCGTAGGTGCGAATGCTGGTCACCGGATCGTCGCCGTGAATGACGCCTTCGTAGCCCTCCAACCCCACCAGTCTCAAGCTTTCCGATTCGTGTATCCGGCGTGCCAGCAGGACTATTTCGTCGTCATTGCGACAGCCACATCGGCCGCCTTCGACGCCCACTTCAATCAGCACATTGAGCTTCAGGCCGGCGCCGGCGAAGAATTCACTGAGCTGGTTGACGTTGGCGGCGCTATCCACCGTCACGTAGAGCTCGGCACCGGCGCGGATCAGCTCGGCGGCGATGACCATATTGGCGCGTCCGACCAGCTGGTTGGCCAGCAGCAGGCGCTTGATGCCCCCAGCAAAGGCCGCCCGACACTGGGGCAGAGTGGCCAGGGTGATACCCCAGGCGCCGGCATCGAGCTGGCGACGGAACAGCGCTGGCGTCATGGTCGTCTTGCCATGGGGAGCCAGGTGGGCGCCATGATCGGCGGCGAAGGCCTGCATCCAGGCAAGGTTGTGGTCAAGCGGCGCCTCATGAATGGCTGCGGCGGGCAGGCTAACGTCGAGAAGGAGGTTGTTGCCGGTCTCGAGAGTGCCCTTGTGGCCCTCCTTGGAGTCGAAAGGGGCGGTCGTGTCAGGGTGGGTCATGGACATTCTCCTGGAGGTAAGTCAGCCTGAGTCTGGATGCGCTCTATGGAGCTTAGCGAAACTCCTCCATGGTTTCCCGGTAGCCGATGAAGGCCTTGCGACGCTGCTCGATGCGGTTGGCGGCGTTGAGGTCGTCCTGCCGCTCGGCCACATCCTTGGCCACATCAAGCTGTCGAATGGCGCGGTCGATGTGGCCGGTGAGTTGCTGCTGCTCGGCGCGAGCCAGATGTCCCCAGGCCTCCCGTCCGCTGCGTCCGGCGGCCTCGGCGAGCAGGGCGAATACCTGGGGGTCTTCCGGGCGCTGGCTGGCCAGCTCGTTGAGTATGCCGTAGGCCTCGTCGGGGTTGGTTTGCAGCAGGGCTTCACCCAGCATCAGCCGGGTGGGCTCGTAGCCGGGCATCAGCCGCAGCTGGCGCTGGGCGCGGCTGATGGCATCATTCACGCGACCCGCCTTCAGCGCGACTTCGACGGCCGAGGCGGGCAGCATGGCCAGATCCGGGTTGGCTCGGGCGAGGGCGTCCAGGCGGTCAAGAGCAGCATCGGTGCGTTTTGCTTCGGCGTCGATCAGCGCCGTGAGGTAGCGGCGAGCGGTTTCGGGCGCCTTGCCGCGCGCCAGTCGAGTGGCGGCCTGGCTGGGGTCGCGGTCATGGATTGCCAGCAATGCTCGGGCGCGGGCCAGGTGGTACTCGAGATCGTCTTCGCGGGGATTGCTGATGGGGATCTGGCTGGCCCGGGACTGGGCATCGCTGATCCGCGACTGGGTGATCGGGTGGGTGAGCAGAAACTCCGGCGGGTTGCCGCCCTGCAGAGCCAGCTGCTGCTGCATGGTGCGAAACAGCTCGACCGCGGCCTGGGGGTCGTAGCCGGCATCGGCCATGGCTTGCAGACCAATGCGGTCGGCTTCGCGCTCGAAGCGCCGCGAGTAGGCGAGCTGGTCCTGAAACAGCGCCGCCTGGGAGCCCATGGCGGCAGCAATGCCGGCCTCTCCGGCTCCGCCGGCGGCGATCAGCATGCCCGCCAGCATGGCGGCCATGGCCGGTAGCTGGGTCTGTTCAGCGCGAGCCTTGCCGCGGGCGTAGTGGCGCTGAGAGAGGTGACCAAGCTCGTGGGCAATCACCGAGACCATGGCAGCCTCTTCCTCGGCGAAGGCGAACAGGCCGGCGTTGATGCCGATCACGCCACCCGGCACGGCAAAGGCGTTGAGTCGGTCATTGGCGACCAGGGTGATTGCCGTGTCAATGCCGGAAAGCTGGCTGTGGGGCAGCAGTCGTGCTACCAGGGTATTGACGTAGTCTTCGCTGATCGGGTCTTCCCAGACCGGAGCGTGCGCCCGGAACTGGCGCAGCCAGGCCCGCCCCAAGCGCACTTCCTCTCCGCTTACCGCCTGAGCATTGCTGCTGGTCAGGCTGGGCAGCGAAAGATCGAGCTCGGTTTGCCCCCAGGCAGAAGTGAGCGCAGCAGCAGCGAGCGCCAGGCTCAGGGCGAGGGGAGGCAGGGTTCGGCGCAGCATTGACAGTCCTCGTCGGCGACACGGCGGAAGGGGTAGCGTCCCTTGGACATTGATTCGCTAGAGAAAGTGCCTTTAAATCCCATGGGTTCATGCCGCGTCGCCATCAAGGCGCCAGCATGCCTCTGGTATTCTCCCGGGAGATAACATGTCTGTCCAACCTGACGACGTGCTCGATGCACGCGGTCTGCCCTGTCCGCTACCCCTGCTCAAGGCCAAGCAGGCGCTGTCCCGGCTCTCGCCCGGTCAACTGCTGGAAGTGATGGCGACCGATGCAGGCTCGTGGCGCGACTTCGAGTCCTTCGTCGAGCACAGTGTTCATGAGATGCCGGCTCGTGAAGAGCGGGGCGATGTCTACCATTTCTGGATTCGCAAGGGTGGGGAGTCAACGCCATGACGCTGCGTTCGTTATTCCGTGGCTGGATGGAGCACTACCTCTCGGATGAAGAGGCGGTGATCATGCTGGTCGTGCTGGTGCTGGGGTTTGCGGTGGTGATCCTGCTGGGCAAGATGCTGGCGCCGTTTCTCACTGCACTTGTCGTTGCCTTTCTGTTGCAGGGAGCGGTCAACAGTCTGACGCGTCGCCGTGTACCGCGCTTTCTGGCGGTGCTGCTGGTCTACCTGGCGTTCATCGGTATTTTGTTGGCCATGGCGCTGATTCTGCTGCCGCTGATCTGGAGTCAACTGGTCAACCTGGTGCAGGAGCTGCCGCGCATGTTTGCCAGCGGACAACGGCTGCTCGATGAACTTCAGATGCGTTACCCACAGCTGATTACCCCCGATCAGATTCAGACATGGATCAGCATGGCCAGCCGTGAAGTGACGCTGCTCGGGCAGCGAGCGCTGTCGCTGTCGTTGGCTTCGCTGGGCAACGTGCTGGGACTGATTGTTTACCTGGTGCTGGTGCCGATTCTGGTGCTTTTCATGCTCAAGGACCGTGATCAGTTGGTGGGCTTCACGGTGTCGCTGCTGCCCCGCCGACGGGACTTGATGGGCCGGGTGTGGCGTGAAATGGATACCCAGATCGCCAACTATGTGCGCGGCAAGTTCATCGAGATCATCATCGTTGGCAGCGTGGCGTTCTTTACTTTCATGTTCTTCGGTCTGCGCTATTCGGCGCTGCTGGCCGTGCTGGTCGGGCTTTCAGTGCTGGTGCCCTACATCGGCGCTGCGGTGACCACGCTGCCGGTGGCGGCGGTGGCTGGCTTTCAGTTCGGGTTGGGCGACCAGTTCCTCTACGTGCTGGTCGCCTACGGCGTGATTCAGGCGCTGGACGGCAACGTGCTGGTGCCGGTGCTGTTTTCAGAAGCGGTCAATCTGCACCCGGTGTCGATCATCCTGGCGGTGCTGTTCTTTGGCGGTATCTGGGGCTTTTGGGGGGTGTTCTTCGCCATCCCGCTGGCCACGCTGCTCAAGGCGCTGGTATATGCCTGGCCCAGGGGGATGCAGCAGCGGCGTGAAGAGACCGGGCTCAAGACCGAAGAAGCGTAGTTGAAGAGAAAGTGTCGCACTGCAGCGCGCCATGAAATCCGCCGGCCAGGCCGGCGGAAGTAAAATTCACAGGTTGCCTGCATGCAGCGCCTGGGCCGCGGCCAATACCTCGCTGACATGCCCCTTGACCTTGACGCCGCGCCATTCCTTGGCGAGCTTGCCGTCGGCGTCGATCAAGAAGGTGCTGCGCTCAATGCCGTAATGCTCCTTGCCATACATCTTCTTGAGCTTGATGACGTCAAACAGCTTGCATACGGCCTCGTCCTTGTCGGAAATCAGCGGGAAATTGAATTCTTGTTTGGCCTTGAAATTCTCCTGGGCGCGAATGCCGTCACGCGAAACACCAATGATCCGGGTATTGGCGGCGTCGAATTCGGCCTTGTGGTCGCGGAAGTCGCCGCCTTCGGTAGTGCAGCCGGGGGTGCTGGCTCTGGGGTAGAAGTAGATCACCACCTGCTGGCCCTGTAACTCTGAAAGCGTCAGCTGGGTGTCGCCGGTGGCCGTCGCGGTAAAATCGGGGATGGCTTGGCCGAGACTCACAGACATGGAAAATCCCTATGGTTGGCCGCCCGGCTTTTTTCTGGTGTTCTGCCGATCGGCGTGGTTGATGGGGCCTTGATTACACGAAAGCTACAGCAAGCTGTAAAGTCCCCGCTGTACAGGCTCCTTGGTGCTGAGTACCATTTGACCTTTGGCATTGCACCCCGTACGGGGTGGCGCCCCGGAAACGGCGGCTCAGGCCGCAGTGGTCGCTCAAACAGGCAGCGAGAGGAAAGCAGAGAATGGTCACGGGCAGCATTGTCGCATTGGCGACTCCGATGAAGGTAAATGGCGATATCGACTGGGAGACGCTGCGTCGCCTGGTCAATTTTCATCTGGACAACGGCACTGATGCCATTGTCGCCGCCGGCACCACCGGCGAGCCTACCACCATGTCGTTTGACGAGCACTTTGGCGTGATTCGCACCGTGGTGGAGGAGGTCAACGGGCGCATCCCGGTGATCGCCGGTACCGGCTCCAACAACACACGCGAGGCGGTCGAGTTGACCCGCTACGCCACAGAGGTGGGGGCCGAGTACTGCCTGACCGTGGCGCCGTATTACAACCGACCTACCCAGGAAGGCCTCTTCCAGCACTTCAAGGCCATTGCCGAAAGTAGCGACCTGCCGGTGATCATCTACAACGTCCCCGGGCGTACCTGTTCGGACATCTACAACGAGACGGTGCTGCGTCTGGCCGAGGTGGACAACATCGTTGGCCTCAAGGATGCCACCGGCAACCTGGAGCGCGGCGAGGATCTGATCAACCAGCTCAAGGGCAGCGGGTTCATGCTCTACTCGGGCGATGACGGCACGGCCTGTGATTTCATCTTGATGGGCGGTCATGGCAACATTTCGGTCACCGCCAACGTGGCGCCGCGGGCGATGCATGAGCTGTGCCACGCCGCCATGGCCGGTGATGCCGACAAGGCTCACCAGATCAATACTCGGCTGATGCCGCTGCATACCAACCTTGGCATCGAGGCCAACCCAATTCCCGTGAAGTGGGGCCTTAATCGCATGGGCTTGATAGAGCCTGGCATCCGGTTGCCGTTGACCTGGCTGTCTGAAAGATACCACTCCACCGTCAGCGAAGCGCTGCAACTGGCCGGTGTGATCGACGACTGAGCGGCTTCGCCGCGACCCGAAAACCGATGCAAGGTGGACGCATGAGTTCTGCGCTGAAATGGATGCCGCTGGTGGCTGCACTGGCCTTGGCCGGCTGTGCCCGTGACGGTTATTACGATGACCGTGAAATCGACTACGCCGATGCCAAGACAAGTGCGCCGCTGATGCTGCCGGATAGCCGCAACCAGAAGCGCTACGGCAATAGCATGCCGGTGCCCGAGACCGCTGGCAGCTTTGCGTCCCTAGGCTCTGACTTTCGCGTGCCACCGCCGCGTGCACTGGGGGTCGGCAGCACCATGAAGCCCGGCAGCGTGGCACGGCGCCAGGCGGGGGATGAGCGCTGGCTGGTGGTCGGTGCCGAGCCCTATGTCGTGTGGACTCAGTTGGAGCGCTTCGCCCAGCAGCGAGGACTTGGAATTCAGCGGCAGGAGCCCACACAGGGCCTGATGGTGACCACTCAGGGTGATCTGCGCCTGCAGCCAGGGCTCCAGAGTGGCGTCAGCGAAGTGCGCTGTGAGCGCAATGGCGCAACGCAAGATGACTGTCTGCAGGCGCTAGAGCGTTACTTCCAGGCCGGGGCCGCTGCGCCTAGCTCGTCATCGCTGATTGTGCAGCGTCCCGCAGAACAGCAGGTGCGTCCGCTGCTGGAGAGAGAAGACGGAGAATGGCTGCTGAAACTGCCGTTCGCCATCCAGCGCATTTATGCCGAGCTCAGCCACCAGCTGGAGGCAGACTTCACCGTGGAGGGCGAACGCCAACTGCTTGAACGCTCCCCGGAGCGCTACGATTTCCTCATCGACTACATGACTGCCTCGGAGCGCAAGCGCAGCATGCTGGGGGTCATCTTCAGCCCTGATGTGCGCCAGATGTCGCAGACGTTACGCCTCGACCTGGAGTCGCGCGGGCCTGATACCACCGTGCTGCGCGTCATCAACGAGAGCGAGCGAGACTTCAGCGAGCAGGACGCGCATGAGGTGCTCCAGCGGGTGGCGGACCTGCTGCGCTGATGACGCTGATGGCTGCGCCTGTCTCCGTTCCTGGTGACGGGCGTCTGTTCTTTGCTTCGTTGGGCAGCGGCAGCCAGGGTAACGCCACCCTGGTCAGCGATGGTCACACCTATCTGCTGGTGGACTGCGGCTTTACCCTCAAGGAAACTCAGCGGCGACTGGCGCGCCTTGGGCTTTGCCCCACACGGCTCGATGCGATCCTTGTCACCCATGAGCATGGCGATCATATCAACGGGGTCGGGCCGCTGGCGCGCCGCTACAAGCTGCCGGTGTACCTGACCCCTGGCACCTGGCGTTCGGGCCGCTTGGGGCGTGTGGATACACAGCGGCTGCACTGGATCACGCCGCAGCGACGCTTTCATATTGAAGACCTGGCCGTTGATCCGGTTACCGTGCCCCACGATGCCCGTGAGCCGGTACAGTTCTGTATTTCGGCAGGCGGACGCCGGCTCGGGCTGCTGACTGATCTGGGGCATCCCAGTGCTCATGTGGTCGAGGCATTTCGCGGCTGCGATGCCTTGATACTCGAGTGCAACCACGACGAGCATCTGCTGCAGGTGGGGCCGTATCCACCCAGCCTGAAGCGCCGTGTGGGCGGGCAGTGGGGTCATCTTGCCAACCGGCAGACCGCCTGGCTATTGCAGCAGCTGGGGCTTGACCGGCTGCAGGCCATCGTCTGCTCGCATCTTTCCGAACAGAATAACCGTCCTGAACTGGCGCTTGAGGCGCTGCACCCTCTGATGGACGGCGACGCAACACGTCTGACAATAGCGGCCCAGGATCAGGGGCTGGACTGGCGGGCGATCCGCTGACAAGACCATCTATTTATCACCTACTACTTATTACCGTGGAGACACCCATGGAAAAGCGCCAAGAACTCTACGCCGGCAAGGCCAAGTCGGTGCACACTACCGATGACCCGGATCGCCTGGTTCTGACCTTCCGCGACGACACCAGCGCCTTCGACGGAGAGCGCATGGAGTCGCTGGCCCGCAAGGGCATGGTCAACAACCGCTTCAACGCCTTCATCATGGGCAAGCTGGAAGAGGCCGGTATTCCGACCCACTTCCATGCGCTGCTGTCCGAGACCGAATGCCTGGTCAAGCGGCTCGACATGATTCCGGTCGAGTGCGTGGTGCGCAACCTTGCCGCTGGCAGCCTGGTCAGGCGGCTCGGCGTCGAAGAGGGGCGCGAGCTGCTGCCACCGACCTTTGAGCTGTTCCTCAAGAACGACGCCCTGCACGATCCCATGATCAACGAGTCGCTGGCCGAGACCTTCGGCTGGGCGACGCCAGAGCAGCTGGCCGAAATGAAGGCGCTGACCTTCCGCGTCAATGACGTGCTCAAGGCGCTGTTTGTCGAAGGCGGACTGCTGCTGGTCGATTACAAGCTGGAATTCGGCCTGTTCAAGGGCAAGATCGTGCTCGGCGACGAGTTTTCACCCGACGGCTGCCGGCTGTGGGACGCCGATACCCGTGAGAAGCTCGATAAAGACCGCTTTCGTCAGGGTCTGGGCGGCGTCATAGAAGCATACGAAGAGGTCAGTCGCCGTATCGGCGTGGAGACCGGCTGAGCCGCTGTTGGCTTGATAGCGGCTTTGCTGGTGGGAGCCAATAGCTTGGAACCGAGGCGTCTATCCTCTGATAAGCGTCTCGAAGTGCATGCCAGCAAAGCGTGGGTTGACAAGCAAGTCTGACAAAAGAATTGGCAGGTAAAGCTGAAAGATCGTATCCTCATGGCGACATTAATAATTTACCACTCTAAAGTATGTTTTCCTTGAGTAGAGTTCCTGGAGTGGCATGATGCCGGGCACAATAAGGAACCATGATGCGTATTGCAGTACTGGATGATGACAAGACGTCACTCGAACAGATTCGTCAGGCGCTGTGCGAAAGTACGGGAGGGGTCTCGGAGTCTACTGAGTCTGTTGATATACAGACGTTTTTCACTGCCAATGATTTGATGCGCGCGCTCAAGCGTGACACCTTCAAGCTGGTGATACTCGACTGGGAAATGCCAGACAGTTCCGGCATTGAACTGCTTGAGTGGATTCGCGGTTATTTTGAAGTGCCCCCAAGCATCATCATGGTTACCAATCGGCAGTCGGAAGAAGACGTGGTCGAGGCGCTCAGCAAGGGTGCCGATGACTTCATCAGCAAACCTTTTCGACCGCGTGAGCTAAAGGCGCGTGCCTTTGCCGCATTGAAGCGTCAGGCGCGAAGCGGCCTAGCCACCGGCAGTGGTGAAACAGAGCTGTCTTATGGCAATATCCGCATCGACGAGTCGGTGAGCGCGGTATTTCTGGATGGCGAAGAGGTCAAGCTGACGCGCCAGGAATATCGGCTGATCTACCAGTTCTTTCTGCATATTGGACGCCCGTTGGCGCGCGCTTACCTTTACGAATATATATGGGGTAGAGAAGAGCACCCCAGCTCGCGCACCCTAGACGTGCATGTCTATCGCATTCGCAAGAAGCTTGGTCTGACGGCAGAGAACGGTTGGAATCTGGTTTCCGTCTATGGCTATGGCTATCGCCTGCAGGCGCTGGGTGAGCCCGAAGCGGAAGCTGAAAGCGAATCTGGAAGCCAGGCTTAGATCCCATAATATGAACTTCAGCCGATCTGGCTGAGGTTCTTGTGCGCTTAACGTGTCGTGGCCTGGTGCTTTTCAGGTAAGTAAATGGTTTTTCTGTTAATTCTACGGTCATGAAAGAGTTGGCATTGACGTGTTTGGAAAGCGCGGACAAGCGTCAGTAACGGCACCGTCGGTTTAATGATCGATAAGGGTGTGTCCATGAAGTGGCTCAACAGACATTGGCTGGTGGGGCTGGCCCTGCTGTTGCTAGTGGGAGGTGCCCACGCAGACCAGGGCGGTGATGCTGATCTTGAGTATCAGGTGCGTTCCGGTGACACCCTGTGGAGTATTGCCGAGCACTATTACGGCGATCCCGAGGCCTGGACCAGGATCAGTGAGGTCAACGGCATCAGTATACCGCGGCGGCTGCGACCCGGAGAGGTGCTCCGGATCGTTCCTCCCAGGAACTTTCCTGGCAGTGTCGAGTACCTCACCGGTAGCGTCTGGTTGATAGGCGATACCGACCACCGGGCTCTTAGAGTCGGTGATCTGGTGCCAGCGGGTGCTTCGCTGAAGAGCGGACCAGGGGCCTTCCTGACACTCAGATTTGTCAACGGGGCGCGTATCGTTCTGCCTTCCAACTCCCGGGTCCGGCTCGACGAGCATGAGGGAGGGGGTGGTGTTAAGGTCATGCTGCTGGAAGGCGGTGTGGAATCACGGGTACCCAAGCAGGTCTGGCCGGTCAGGCAATCCTTCGATGTTTCTACACCCTCGGGAAATCTTGGCGTTCGCGGCACACACTTCAGTGTCGCTTACCCCGGTGACGCCAGTACGTCTGCCAGCGTGCTGGAGGGGCTTGTTGATGCCTCTTTTGACAAGAATCAGGCGGATGTGGATGCCGGTCAAGGCGTCTGGGCGAGCGTCGATGGCGGTTTTGGTGTCGTTGATCTGCTTCCGTCGCCGAGATTGCGATCGTCAGGTGCAGGGGAGGAAGATGCCCTGATGCTGATGTTGTCAAACGTCGAGGGCGCGAGCAGTTATCGCGCTCAGCTGGCCACGGATCCCGAGTTCTTCGATATCGTGCGTGACCAAACCTCGGTAGATGGGCGCTTTGATTTCAAGGCGCTTGATAACGGCTTTTACCATGCGCGTCTGACGGCGCTCGATAATCATGATGTTGAGGGGCTGCCGAAGAGTGAGCTGCTCTTCCATCGTCCTGTTGGTGTTGATGTCGAGTATCGTCAGGGAGAGTGGATCTTCCGCTGGGATCGTCAGCCCAAGGCAAACTATCGTCTGCAGCTGTCCGCCGATCCCGGTTTTGAGACTCTGGCGGTCGATCAACCTTTCCAGAACAGCGCAGGTGGTCGCATTCCCCACCTTGAGGTCGGCGAATATTACTGGCGGCTGATGGTAACGCCGGCAGGTGCTGATTCCAGTCATCTTGCCGGTTCTGGAAGGTTGAATGCCGAGGCTCGCCACTAATAGCACGCTTCGTTTCGCGCGAACCTGCGTGCTGATCACTCTGCTCCTGTTGCCGTTCACCTGGTGGCTTCAACACGAGCGTTATTGGGCCTCCGATGGGCTGATCTATGACACCCTGGTGTCATGGCGCGGCGAGCCGGCTTCTTCCGATATCCTTATTGTTGCCATTGATGAGTTAAGTCTCGAGGCGCTTGGCTCCTGGCCCTGGCCTCGGGATGTTCATGCCCGCTTGCTGGACCGGCTGGCCGATGCTGGTTCCAAGGCGGTGATGATGGATGTGTTCTTTACCGAGCCTGGTCGGGGTGAGGGTGAGGATCAACATCTGGCCGCCGCCATTGAGCGCAACGGCAACGTCTTTCTACCTGTGCTGCGGCTGCTGGGAGCAGGCATGGATGGCACAGTGCTGCCCCCCCTGCCTGAGCTTCGTGATGCCGCCCGTGGGCTGGGTCACGTGAGCGTCGAGACCGATGCCGATGGCATGGTGCGTCGGCTGTTTCTCAGCGTAGGGAATGGAAGCCAAAGCTGGCCGCAGCTGGCCTGGAAGCTCTATCAAACCCTGGAGGAAGATGCCGGCAAGCAACCCTTGGTTCTGCCGGACGCACCCGATGTGCTGCAGGGCGAATGGCAGCGCGATTATGCAGTGAGAGTTCCCTATCGAGGACCGCCTGGCAGCTACTCCAGCGTGCCCTATATCAGCGTGCTGCGCGGTGAGGTGCCGGAGGCGCTGTTGCAGGATCGTATCGTGATGGTAGGTGCCACCTCTGCCGGGCTTGGTGACAAGCACCCGGTATCTCTGGCTTTTACTCAGGGCAGCATGCCCGGGGTGGAGGTGCAGGCGAACCTGTTCGATGCGCTGCGCGATGGCCGCCTGATCATCAACGTGACCCCTGAGCTGTCCGCCGCGTTTGCGCTGGTACCCCTGCTGGGCATGATGATGGTGCTATGGCTCTTGCGCTTCCGGTATCTGATGCTACCGGTGGTTGCTACCCTGGTCGCGACGCTGGTGACAGCGTGGTTTTTTCTGACGCAGGGCTGGTGGTGGCCACCGACGGCTAGTTTGCTATCCATCATTCTGGCGTATCTGTTGATCAGCTGGCGCAGCCAGGCCGAGGCGCTCAACTGGTTCAAGAACGAGATTGAGCAGCTGGAGCGTGAGCCGCAGCTGTTTCCAGTGGCTAATGGCGACACTCCGCCCGACTGGGGCGATGCCTTGCACCGGCGCCTGTATGCGCTGGATATTGGTGTCGAGCGGTTGCGCAGTGCGCGTCGTTTCGTCTCCGATTCCCTGGAGTCACTGCCTGTCCCACTGTTTGTCATTGCTGACGATGGTCGCGTCATTCTGGCCAACCGTCTTGCCCACGAGCTTGAGCTGCAGCAGCTGGGCAGGCGAAGTCGGGACGTGCGCGAGCTACTCGAGACCCTGGACAAGAGCATTATTTTCAGCGGTCGCGTCGGCAATCTGGGCAGTGTGCTCGAGGAGGCCCACGGCCGGCGGCTGTATGGTGTGGCTGAGCGCTGCTTTCGTCTCGACCTGGCGCCGCTGCATACCGGTGCTAGCCAGGCGCGAAGCGGCTGGCTGATCGGCCTGGTTGATCTTACCGCAGAGAACCAGGCGGAAGAGCAACGGGCGCGAATGCTGCGCTTTCTTTCCCATGACCTCAAGGCTCCCCAGACCGGCTTGCTGGCACTGGTCGATCTGCAGCGCAAGCCCGATACGACCTTGTCCGACGAGGTGTTTTACAGCCGTATCGAGCATCAGGTGCAGACCGGGCTGGCGTTGACGGAAGACTTCATCCAACTGGCCAAGATCGAGTTTGGTGCGCCGGTGATGGAGGTGGTGCTACTGGAAGACGCGGTGATGGAGGCCATGGATCAGGTCTGGGCGGCAGCCAAGGTCAAGCGCATCACGCTGCTGCCGTTACTGGAGTGCGAGGAGGGCGGTATCGTGCGCGGAGACAGAGGTTACCTGGTGCGCGCGGTGCATAACCTGCTTGATAACGCGGTCAAGTACAGCCCTGGCGACACGCAGATTGTCATTACGGTGCGCGAGCAGGGGGAGCGCGTGGTGTGCGAGATCTGTGACCAGGGTCGCGGCATTGCTGAGGCCGATCTGCCCCACGTGTTCGAGAGCTACAGCCGAGCGAACGTCGACGCCAGCGTTCAGGGGCACGGCTTGGGTCTTGCGCTGGTCAAGGCGGTGGCTGATCAGCACAAGGCCGAGGTCAGCTGCGTCAGCGTGTTGGGTGAGGGCAGCTGCTTCACGCTGAGTTTCATGCGCTATGATGACCCTGCAGAAGAGCCTGATTCTGAGCTAGAGCCCTGAATTAAGCCGGCACCAGTTCCAACACCTCCAGCACGCCTTCTTCTATGGCGCGAAAGCGCACGTCCAGATCCCGCAGTCGCACGCCGTGAATCCGCTCATCAGGTTGGCGCCGATAGGCGGGCCGTGGGTCTTGAGCTATCACTTGATGGATCAGTGGATGTAGGCTGGCGGCATCGTGCCTTGCGGCTAGCTGCTGCGTTGCTGCGTCGCTGAACACCACCTGACACAGCGGTGGTGGCTCGGCGGCGAAGCCGCCTCGGGCGCCCGGTCGCGCCTCGAGCCAAGGCAGGTAGGGCTTGATATCCACCACCGGCGTGCCGCTGGCCAGATCGGCACCGCTGAAGGTCAGGCGCACACCGCTGCGGGTGTCGATATCCTCCAGCGCGACCAGCGACAGCCCCAGGCGATTGGGTCGGTGGGTGCTGCGCGTGGCGAAGACGCCGACTTTAGCATTGCCGCCCAGACGCGGCGGTCGCACCAGCGGTGTCCAGCGCTCGGGACTTAGGTGGAAGACAAAGGTCAGCCACACATGGCTGAAAGACTCCAGGCCACGCACCGTCAGAGGGTCATCGAAGGGCGGGCAGAGTATCAGGGTAGTGCGAGCGGCACTGGCTAGCCCCGGCTGGCGCGGGATGCCAAAAGGGTCGGCAAAGTCGCTGTGAATATGACCGATGGGCACAAGGCTCAGCGGCTCGCTGCGGGGGTTCGATTCACTCATCGGGGGCCTGGATGGGTTGGCGTCGCCTGTTAGGCGCTGGACGTCTCGATCAGGCGCATCGACAGGTCGATGGCCTTGATGTCCTTGGTCAGGGCGCCGCTGGAGATGCAGTCAACGCCGGTCTCGGCAATCGCCCTCAGGGTTGTCGCGTCGACGTTGCCGGAGGCTTCAAGCGTCGCCTTGCCGGCGTTGCGTCTTACCGCCTCGCGCATGTCATCCAGCGAGAAGTTGTCCAGCATGATCACCTCGGCGCCAGCGGATAGCGCGCTGTCGAGTTCTTCGAAGGTTTCCACCTCCACTTCTACGGGCAATTCCCGGGCAATGCGGCGTGCTTCCTCGACCGCCGCTGCGATGCTGCCGCAGGCGGCAATGTGGTTTTCCTTGATCAGAAAGGCGTCATAGAGGCCGATGCGATGATTGTGTCCGCCGCCGCAGGTGACCGCATACTTCTGAGCCAGGCGCATCCCCGGCAGCGTCTTGCGGGTATCAAGCAGACGCACACCGGTGCCCTCGAGCAGGTCGACATATTGACGCGTCTGAGTGGCGGTGGCAGACAGAGTCTGCAACAGGTTCAGCGCGGCTCGCTCGCCGGTGAGCAGGCTGCGTGCCGGCCCTTCGAGCATCAGGAAGGGCTCATTGGCGGTCATGCGATCCCCGTCACTGGCCAGCCAGTGAAGCCTGACGCTGGTATCGAGACGGCGAAACAGCTCGTTGACCCAGGCCACACCGCACAGCACGCTATCCTGGCGAGCGATCACACGGGCCTTGGCCCAGTGCGCGGCGGGGATCAGTTCGGCGGTGATATCACCGGGGCCGACGTCCTCGGCCAGCAGGCGGGCCGCACTGTCGCGGATTTCTTCGGCGAGGGCATCCTGGTAATCCATGGCAAGCCTGTCTCTATGCTGAAAGTCTGTATTGGGAAACGTTGAGCGTTCATTATAAGGCAAATACTCAAGCTAACGTCAGGGGGCTGCATGTCGATCAAGCAAGGCTGGCTGGAGGTCGCCAGGCGCGTGCCGTCGCCGAACTGTAATGAACGGCCAGGCGGGGAAATCTCGCTGCTGGTCATACATTCGATCAGCCTGCCGCCGGGGGAGTTTGGCGGTAATGCCATCGAGCAGCTGTTCACCAACAGCCTAACCCCTGGAGCGCACCCTTATTTTGCCAAGATTCATGAGCTGCGTGTTTCGGCCCATCTGTTGATTCGCCGCGACGGTGAGTGCGTGCAGTTTGTGCCGTTCCATCAGCGTGCCTGGCATGCCGGTCGCTCACGTTGGCAAGACAGAGGAGTCTTTCGGCAGGCACTCAACGATTTTTCCATCGGCATTGAACTGGAGGGAGACGAGGTCTCGCCCTACACTCATGCTCAGTACCTTGCGTTGTGCAGGACGACCCGGGGGCTGGTGGCGCATTATCCTGAGATGAGCATTGAGCGTATCGTCGGACATGCCCATGTTGCTCCACTACGTAAAAACGACCCCGGGCCTGCTTTTGACTGGGCTTATTTCTATCAACACTTGGGGAGATTGGCGAATTTTTCGTAAAACTACGTTTATTTGTCATTTTTGTGACATTTCGGGAGGGTCAGGCCGGGACGGTTTCTCGCCGTCACTTCTTGCCTGGTCGTGTGAAGGCCTTATTATCGCGGAGCCACCAAGGTGTACAGGTTTCAAGAGTTTTGGAAAATAGTTCCAAGTCTGTTTTAATTGGCAGGAAGCAACGTTTACGTTATCTTTGTTTACCGCTAGATACCGTTTGCGGAGTCTTGTAAAACCACTACAAAAAGGGTGGCTGCACTGCTGAAACTTGCGTGTTCACCCGAAAGCATCCTACCTCTTGCCGTGGGGAAATGAGTCCCCACCGTCATTCGGAGAGACGTCCATGAGTCTTGAGACACGAGAAGATCTCGATCCGGTCGAAACCACGGAGTGGCTGGAATCCCTGGAGTCGGTACTGGACCGCGAGGGCGAAGAGCGCGCCCGTTACCTCTTGACCCGCTTGGCGGACCGCGTTCGCCGCGACGGCAGGCAGGTACCTTTCTCGGTGACGACACCTCATCGCAACACGATTCCGGTGCATCGTGAGGCGCGCCTGCCTGGCGATATGTTCATGGAGCGGCGTATCCGCTCGCTGATCCGCTGGAATGCGGCGGCCATGGTGACCCGTGCCAACGCGAAGAACAGTGGTATCGGCGGCCACATCGCCAGCTTCATGTCCAGCGCCACCCTGTATGAAGTGGGCTTCAACCATTTCTTCCGCGCGCCCAAGGGCGACTTCAAGGGTGACTTGCTGTTCATCCAGGGGCACAGCTCGCCGGGCATCTATGCCCGTTCCTTCCTGGAGGGACGCCTGACCGAAGATCAGATGGACAAGTATCGCGAGGAGGTCGATGGTGACGGTCTGTCTTCCTATCCTCACCCGTGGCTGATGCCCGACTATTGGCAGTTCTCCACCGTGTCCATGGGACTGGGGCCGATCATGGCGATCTATCAGGCCCACGTCATGAAGTACTTGGATCAGCGCGGCTTGCAGCCGATGATGGACCGCAAGGTATGGTGCTTCCTGGGCGACGGTGAGTGCGATGAGCCTGAGTCTCTTGGCGCGATCCACCTGGCCAGCCGCGAGAATCTGGACAACCTGATTTTCGTGGTCAACTGTAACCTTCAGCGGCTGGACGGCCCGGTGCGTGGCAACTCGCGGATCATGGATGAACTCGAAGGAGTGTTCCGCGGCGCCGGCTGGAACGTGATCAAGGTGGTCTGGGGCCGCCTGTGGGACCCGCTGTTTGAGCAGGACAAGAAGGGCGTCTTGCAGAAGGTCATGGATGAGACCATTGATGGCGAGTATCAGAACTGCAAGGCCATGGGTGGCGCCTATACTCGGGAGCACTTCTTCGGCAAGTACCCGGAAACCGCCGAGATGGTCAAGGACATGTCCGACGAGGATATCTGGAAGCTCAATCGTGGTGGCCACGATCCCTACAAGATGTATGCGGCCTATCACGAGGCGGTCAATAACGCCAACGGACGTCCCACGGTGGTGCTGGCGCATACCGTCAAAGGCTATGGGTTGGGCGCGGACGGCGGCGAGGCCGATATGGAGGCGCATCAGGTCAAGTCGATCGATGATATCGAAGTGCTCAAGCGTTTCCGTGATCGCTTCAGCATCAATGTTTCCGATGAGCAGATCGAAAAGGAGATGCCCTATTTCAAGCCGGGGGATGACTCCCCGGAAATGCGCTATATGCACCAGCAGCGTGAACGTCTGAACGGTTATCTGCCGGCCCGGCGCAGCGATTTCGAGGCACTGGACATCCCCCCGCTGGACGACAAGATCTTCTCTACCCAGACCGGCGGCTCCAAGGGACGTGAGATTTCCACCACCATGGCCTTTGTGCGTATTCTCAACGGCCTGGTGAAACACAAGGGCTTCGGCAAGCAGGTGGTGCCGATCGTCCCCGACGAGGCGCGCACCTTCGGCATGGAAGGCATGTTCCGCCAACTGGGCATCTATAGCCCCGGCGGTCAGAAGTATGTGCCCATGGACAAGGGCCAACTGATGTTCTACCGCGAGGACAAGGCCGGTCAGGTGCTCGAAGAAGGCATCACTGAAGCGGGTGCGATGTCGTCGTGGATCGCCGCAGCCACGTCCTACAGCAATAATGATATACCGCTGCTGCCGTTCTATATCTACTACTCGATGTTCGGCTTCCAGCGCGTCGGCGATCTGGCCTGGGCTGCTGGTGACATGTGCGCGCATGGTTTCCTGGTGGGCGGTACCGCAGGGCGCACGACGCTCAACGGTGAAGGCCTTCAGCACCAGGACGGCCACAGCCACCTTCAGGCATCGATGATTCCCAACTGTCGCAGCTATGACCCGACTTACGCTCATGAGCTGGCGGTGATCATTCAGGACGGCCTGAAACGCATGTTTGCCGACAAGGAGAACTGCTTCTACTACATCACGGTGATGAACGAGAACTACCCGCACCCTGAGCTGGAAGAGATTCCTGCGGCGGACATCATCAAGGGCATGTATCTGCTGCGCGAGACCAAGGGCGACAAGGGTCACGTACAGCTGATGGGGTCTGGCACCATCCTGCGCGAGGTCGAGGCTGCCGCCGAGATGCTCGCCGAAGAATGGGGCGTTGGCGCCGAAATCTGGAGCGTGACCAGCTTTAACGAGCTGCGTCGCGAAGCGCTGGAAATCGACCGCCAGGCGTTCATCAACCCTGAAGTCGAGCGCGGTCAGCCCCACGTGACAGCCTGCCTTGAAGGCCGTCAAGGACCGGTGATCGCCGCAACAGACTACATGAAGCTTTTCGCCGACCAGGTTCGTGCTTGGGTGCCGACTGACTATCATGTATTGGGAACCGACGGCTATGGCCGCTCCGACACCCGCGAGAAGCTGCGCCACTTCTTTGAAGTGGATCGCTACTTCGTGACCGTCGCCGCCCTCAAGGCGCTGGCGGATCGTGGTGAGCTGGATCGCAAGGTCGTCGCCGAGGCAATTGCCAAGTACGGTATTGACACCAACAAGCCGAATCCGCTGACCAGCTGATCCCGATGTCCGGGCGGGGTACTCCTCGCCCGTTCCAGGCACGATTTGGAAGGAGCGCGACCTTGAGTAGCGAAATCATCAAAGTTCCCGACATCGGCGGCGATACCGATGTGGAAATCATCGAGATTGCGGTGTCTGTCGGCGACGTCATCGACGCTGAAGACACCCTGATCACTCTGGAGTCTGACAAGGCCAGCATGGACGTGCCTTCGCCCAAGGGCGGCAAGGTCGTCAAGGTGCTGGTCGAGGAAGGCGATACCGTATCTGAAGGCGACGGCATCGTTGAGCTTGAAGCTGAAGGCGGTGGTGATGCGGATGCTGAGCCAGAGCCCGAAGCCAAGGCAGCTGAGCCCGAAGGCGACAAGGCACCGGCAGCCGCCAAGCCGGCTCCGAACGCCGCGTCTGGCGGCGGTGGCAAGCAGACCGTGGACATCGTGATTCCTGATCTCGGCGGCGACGAAAACGTCGAGGTCATCGAAGTGGCGGTGGCCGCAGGCGACGATATTGCCGAAGAAGACACGCTGATCACCCTGGAGTCCGACAAGGCCTCCATGGACGTGCCCAGCGAACATGCCGGCAAGCTGGCCACGCTGACCGTCGAGGTGGGTGACACCGTCTCGGCGGGCGACGTGATCGGCACCATTGAGATCGCTGGTGATGGCGATGCCGATGAGAGTGCCCCAGAGGCGTCGGCTTCTGCCGCCGAGCCTGAGTCCAGGCCCGAGCCGGCGGCCAGCAGTGAACCCAGGCGTCAGGAGATCCGCGTTCCCGATCTGGGTGGCTCCAGCGACGTGCCGATCATCGAGGTGGCCGTCTCTGTTGGCGATGAAATCGAGGAAGAAGGCACGCTGATCACCCTGGAGTCCGACAAGGCCTCCATGGACGTGCCGAGTCCCTACGCGGGCAAGCTAGTTGAGCTCAGCGTCAAGGAGGGTGATAGCGTCTCGGAAGGCGACCTGATCGGCTACATCGAGACCGTCGGCGGCGCAGAAGAGGCCAGCCAGCCCCAGCAGGCGGCTCCCCAGCCAAGTGCTGAAGATGCCAAGCAGAGCGCAGCACCGGTCGGTCGTCCGAGTCCCGAGGCCGAAATGGCCGACCACAAGCCGCGCGAAGGCAAGCTGGTGCATGCCGGGCCGGCGGTGCGCATGCTGGCGCGTGAGCTCGGCGTTGACCTGGCTCAGGTGAAGCCCAGCGGGCCCAAAGAGCGGGTGCTCAAGGAGGACGTTCACAGCTACGTCAAGCAGGTGATGGCAGGACAGGCCAAGGGGGCGAGTCCGGCGGCGCAGGGCGCGGCTGGCAGCGGCATTCCGCCGATTCCCGACGTCGATTTCAGCCAGTTTGGCGAGATCGAAGAGAAGCCCATGGGCCGCCTGATGAAGATGGGCGCGACCAACCTGCATCGCAGCTGGGTCAATCTGCCCCACGTCACCCAGTTTGACGAGGCCGACATCACCGAGCTCGAGGCGTTCCGCAAGTCGATGAAGGCCGAGGCCGAGGCTCAGGGCGCCAGGCTCACGCCGCTGCCGTTCATGATCAAGGCCTGTGCGCTGGCGCTGGCGCGCTATCCACAGTTCAATGTCAGCCTGAAAAGCGACGGCGAGACCCTGGTGCACAAGAAGTACGTGCACATCGGCATTGCCGTGGACACGCCGGATGGTCTGATGGTGCCGGTGATCCGCAATGCCGACAAGAAGTCGCTGATCGAGCTGGCCAAGGAGTCGGTTGAGCTGGCAGGCAAGGCCCAGAGCAAGAAACTCAAGCGTGACGAGATGAGCGGTGGCTGCTTCACCATTTCGAGCCTGGGTTCAATTGGCGGCACGGCCTTCACGCCGATCGTCAATGCGCCGGAAGTTGCCATCCTTGGTGTCTCCAAGGCCCAGATGAAGCCGGTCTGGGACGGTGCAAGCTTCCAGCCGCGGCTGATGATGCCGCTGTCGCTATCCTATGATCACCGAGCGGTCAACGGTGCCGATGCGGCGCGCTTCACCGTTTTTATTGCTCAGCTGCTCAGCGATATTCGCCGCCAACTGCTGTAAGGCGGCACAAGCGAACCGAAGACGGCGCCTTTTGGCGCCGTCTTTTTTCGTCGTTTGGTCTGCCAGACCAAAGTGTTATTTATTTGCAGTCAGCTGATTGGAAAGGGCTTTTTTTGGAAAGCATATGCATGCTCAGCGCCTTTGATCTTGTCTGGCGACGGTGGCGGGGTTATCGTGTTTTTACTCATATTTAACATTCAATAATTCATATCGTTTCGAGGAGCAGTCAGATGCGTTTGATCCTTTTAGGTGCGCCGGGCGCCGGCAAGGGCACCCAGGCCCAGTTCATCTGCGAGCGCTTTGGCATTCCGCAGATTTCTACCGGCGACATGCTGCGTGCTGCCGTCAAGGAGGGCAGTGAGCTGGGGCTCAAGGCCAAGGAGATCATGGCTTCTGGTGGGCTGGTATCTGACGACCTGATCATCGCCCTGGTCAAGGAGCGTATCTCGCAGCCGGACTGCGTCAATGGCTTTCTGTTTGACGGCTTCCCGCGCACCATTCCCCAGGCGGATGCGATGAAGGAAGCTGAGGTCAAGATCGACCATGTGCTTGAAATCGCCGTGCCCGACGAGGAAATCGTCAAGCGCCTGGCCGGGCGTCGCGTTCACCCGGCATCGGGCCGCACCTATCACATCGATTACAATCCGCCGAAAGAAGCGGGCAAGGATGATGTGACCGCTGAGCCGCTAATTCAGCGCGACGACGACAGCGAATCGACAGTGCGTAACCGTTTGACGGTGTACCACGACCAGACCGCGCCGCTGGTGGAGTATTATCAGCAGTGGGCTGCCCAGGAGCCAGAGGTCGCGCCGGTCTATCACCGGGTCGAGGGGGTTGGCAGCGTCGACGACATTACCGCGCAGGTAGCTCGCGCCCTGGACGACTGAGTCGACCAGACCCAAGCGCATCTGTATTTCCCTAGGCCCGCATCGCGCGGGCCTTTGACGTATAATGCGGCGACATTTCCCCGACATCTTGCTCACCTCATGCTGACACTGCTTGCTCTGGATGCCTCCTCGAGTGCCTGTTCCGCCGCGCTGCTGCGCCGCCAGAACGGCAAGGACGACCAGCTGATTTCACGCTTTGAACTCACGCCCAGAGAGCACACGCGGCGGCTGTTGCCCATGGTGGACGAGGTATTGGCCGAGGCCGGAGTCGCGCCGTCCGAACTCGATACCGTGGCCTATGGGCATGGCCCCGGTTCCTTTACCGGGCTGCGGATTGCCGCCGGTGCGGCCCAGGGTCTGGCTTTTGGCCTGGAGCGTCCGCTGATCGGTGTCTCGACGCTTCAGGCGCTAGCGCTGGGCGCTCATCGCCGCCATCACTTTCGCTACCTGCTGACCGTGCTCGACGCGCGCATGGGAGAGGTGTATGCGGCGGCCTGGCAGTGTCGGGATGGCAAGATCGTCGCGCTCATGGAGGAGGCGCTGCTGACGCCCCAGCGCCTGCAAGTGCCCAGCGTTGGCAGGCAGGAGGGTGACGACGATATTGATTGGGTCGGCGTGGGCTCCGGCTGGGCTCTGAAGGACAAAATGCCCTCCGAGACCCTGGCGGCCATCAGCCAGTGCCTGCCTGAGCATGAGGCCGCTGCAGAAGAGATGGCCCTGCTGGCAGCGGATGCCTTTGTTGCCGGTGAAGGACGCACCGCCCACGAAGTGCAGCCGGTCTATCTGCGCGATCAGGTGGCCTGGCAAAAGAGCCGATGACTCATGCATCTGTAGTGGCAGCGGCCACGGCGGAGCTGGCCGAGCGCTGGGGGCTGCCAGAGCGTGATAGCCCCCAGGGACGCGATGCCCCGCTGCTGCTACAACAGCAGGCTGACAGGCTGGAGCTGGCCGGCGATCCACGGCTGTATGGCAAGCCGTTGCAGGTAGATTTTGTCGCCGGTCGAGCGGCACACCGACGCCGCTTTGGCGGCGGTCGGGGGCAGCTGATCGCCCGGGCCTGTGGGCTTGGCAAGGTGGCCACCCCCTCGGTGGTCGATGCCACGGCGGGGCTGGGCCGGGACGCCTTCGTGCTGGCGAGCCTGGGCGCCCGAGTGCTGCTGCTTGAACGCGTGCCGGCCATTGCGGCGCTGCTCGACGATGGCTTGAAGCGTGCCTTGCAGGACGCCGAGACTGCCGATATCGCGGCGACCATGATGCTGGCTCTGGGCGATGCCTGTCACGACCTGGAGGCGCTGGTCAAACGCTCGGGCATTTCCCCGCAAGTCATTCACCTGGATCCGATGTTTCCCCATCGCGACAAGACCGCCCTGGTCAAGAAGGAAATGCGGATGTTCCGCGAGCTGGCCGGCGATGACAATGATGCGCCGCGATTGCTCGAGGCGGCGCTGGATGTCGCCACTCATCGCGTGGTGGTCAAGCGGCCGCGCAAGGCGCCACCGCTGGACGGACCGGCCCCACGGCATGTGCTGGAAGGCAAGACCAGCCGCTATGATCTGTATGTGCACCGTGCCATGGGCGGCTAGCTGAAAGTTTGGGGTGGACAGCAGCGGCTTGGGCCTCAGCGTCTGGCACGGCCCTTGCGTCGTGGGCGTGGCTGGTCGGCTTGGGGGGGCACCCGAAAATGCAGATAAAGATCCAGCACCAGTTCAGGGAGCTGAGCGGTCAGCTCGGCCAGCCGTTTTTCATCACCGGCCAGTTCGGCCATGTCCGGCTCGTCATCGAATAGCCCCGAGAGCAGCATGAACGGTAGCAGCAGGGTGGCGACGGCTTCTTCGCTGTCTTCAAACCAGGCCGCTTCGTCGAGAAACACACCCTCCATGAAGCCGGCGCACCAGTCGCCGATCGGGGTTTCTTCCGGGGTAAGCCCGTCAAGCTCCAGATCAAAAGGCAGTTCGGGCAGACCGCCGGCTTCGAGCACCTCGATGGCGTTCAAGCGCAACTGATCAAGCATGCCGAGAATGTGATTGCGCTCATCGGTGCCGATAAAGGCGGGCTCGCCCTGAAACAGCTCGGCAACCCAGACGGCCACGGGCTGCTCGCGCGGTGCAACAGCGAGGGCCACCAGAAAACCATGACTGCCGATCAGGTCCAGTGCATCGACGCCGGCGCGGTCCGAGGCAAGAAAATCATCAAGCTGTTCGAGCGCCTCATCCTCCAGTAGAGGGTGCGGCCGGGGCGTTTCATTCTCGGGCATGGCGTCTCTCACTGCTGTCACTGGCCGACTCGCTGGCCGGTTTACTGGTATTGTCGGGCACCGGGACGTCCTTTACGTCGCCAGATCGTGCTGACATTCTATCATTCATGACGACCCCCATACTCCCCGACATCGCTCCCGACTGGCTGGCCGGGCTGGACACTGTTGCCAGTCAGCAGGCGCTGCTTGATCGCTGCGAAGCGGCCTGGCAGCTATGCCGAGAGGTGCATGAGACCCTCCCACGACCCGCAATCTGGCTTGACCTGCGGGGCAAGGGGGCCGGGCAGGCGCATTTTGGGCGCGGCGGGTTACGCTTCAATGCCAAGCTATACGACGAGAATCGCCACGCCTTCCTGATTGAGGTCGTTCCTCACGAGATGGCGCACTGGCTGGTCCATCATCTGCAGGGTGGCCCCGCGATGCGCCCCCATGGCCGGGAGTGGCAGACGGTGATGCGTCAGCTGTTTGGCCTGGAGCCGCGTGTCACTCACCGTTTCGATACGCGCCGAGCAAGCCCTGCACCCTATCGTTACCGGTGCGCCTGTCAGGAACATGCGTTTAGCGCCCGGCGACATGGGCTGGCCAGCCGAGGACGGCACTATCGATGTCGACGCTGTGGTGAGTCGTTGGCTTTTTTGGGCAGCTAGGCACCAGTTTTTTTGGTCATAACTCTTTGTTTTGTATGTTTAAAATGTTAATACTAATGTCTAGGGGGTCTTGGCTGAAAAGGGACTGTATGCTGGCTGCTATTATTAGTAGTGTTGGCCGCATAAGTACAACGCGGTCGACGTTATTCAACTGACGGGAAAATCCCAACAACAGAGGCAGCTCCATGAGCGATCATCAACAGGTGTATCCGGTACCCGAGGACTTCGCCAGCAAGGCATGGGCCGACAGGTCAGTGTACGATGCCATGTACCAACGCTCCGTGGATGACCCGAACGGGTTCTGGGCGGAGCAGGCCGAGCGGCTGGACTGGTTCAAGTCGCCGTCGAAGATCAAGAACACGTCTTTTGCCTCGGATAATGTGGACATCCGCTGGTTTGAGGATGGTCGTCTGAATGCCAGCACCAACTGTCTCGACCGGCATCTGGCGCGTCGTGGGAATCAGCCGGCTATCATCTGGGAAGGCGATGATCCCGCAGACTCAAAGACTCTGACCTATCGTGAGCTGTACGAGCGCACCTGTCAGGTTGCCAATGCGTTCAAGGAACTGGGCATCGGCAAGGGTGATGTGGTGACGCTGTACCTGCCGATGATTCCCGAAGCCGCCATGGTGATGCTGGCCTGTGCGCGTATTGGTGCGGTGCACTCGGTGGTGTTTGGTGGTTTCTCGCCAGATGCGGTTGCACAGCGTGTGGTCGGAGCGAAGTCCAAACTGATTATCACTGCCGATGAGTCTCTGCGGGGGGGCAGGCAGGTGCCGCTCAAGGACAACGTCGATGCGGCGCTGACCCGTGACGGCACAGACGTCGCCGAGACGGTGCTGGTGGTCAAGCGCACCGGCGGTGACATTGACTGGCATGAAGGGCGTGATACCTGGTTCCATGACCTCGTCGACCGTCAGTCTACCGACTGCCCGGCGGAAGAAATGAACGCTGAGGACCCGCTGTTCATCCTCTATACCTCAGGCTCCACCGGCGAGCCCAAGGGCCTCGAGCACACCACTGGCGGCTATCTGGTGCACGCTTCGCTGAGCCATCAGTATGTCTTTGACTACAAGGATGGCGAGGTATTCTGGTGTACCGCTGACGTGGGCTGGGTGACCGGACACAGCTACATTATTTACGGCCCGCTGGCCAATGGCGCCACGACCTTGATGTTCGAAGGCGTGCCCAGCTATCCCACCAATGGCCGCATGGGTGAGGTGGTCGACAAGCACGGCGTCAATATCCTGTATACCGCGCCTACCGCGATACGCGCACTGATGGCCCACGGCGATAAAGTCATGGACTCCAGTCATCGTGACAGCCTGCGCCTGTTGGGTTCGGTGGGTGAGCCAATCAACCCTGAAGCCTGGAGCTGGTACCACCGTGTCATCGGCAAGGGTCGCTGCCCGATCGTTGATACCTGGTGGCAGACGGAAACCGGTGCCTTCATGATTGCGCCCTTGCCGGGTGCCATGGATCTCAAGCCAGGTTCGGTCTCACTGCCGTTCTTCGGCGTGCAGCCGGCGCTGGTCGATAGCGAGGGTACCCTGCTGGAAGGAGCCACCGAGGGCAACCTGGTGATTCTCGACTCCTGGCCCGGCCAGGCGCGTTCGATCTGGAACAACCACGAGCGTTTCGTACAGACCTACTTCTCGACCTATGAGGGCATGTACTTCAGCGGTGACGGTGCGCGTCGTGATGAAGACGGCTACTACTGGATCACCGGCCGTGTCGACGATGTGATCAACGTCTCCGGACACCGCATGGGCACCTCGGAAATCGAGTCTTCTCTGGTCGCTCATGGCTCAGTGGCCGAGGCCGCGGTGGTTGGTTTTCCCCATGATATCAAGGGGCAGGGCATCTACATCTACGTCACCCTCAACGACGGCTTCGAGCCGAGCGACGAGCTCAAGAAGGAGCTGGTTCAGTGGGTGCGCAAGGATATCGGCCCGATTGCCTCGCCGGATATCATCCAGTGGGCACCGAGTCTGCCGAAGACCCGCTCCGGCAAGATCATGCGCCGTATCCTGCGCAAGATTGCCGCCAACGAGACCGAAGGCCTGGGCGACACCAGCACCCTGGCGGACCCCTCAGTGGTCGATGACCTGATCGAGCATCGTGAAAATCGTTGATGCCTGACGGCATCTTTGCTGCAAACGCCGGCCTCGAGCCGGCGTTTGTGTTTGAATGGCCCTGGTTAAAGATGCTTGGGACTCGTGCGTGGCTGCGTTAACATGTTTACAAGAATCGAGCGTCAGCTGGCAGCGCGGACCGCTGCTTAGGGGAACCGGAGGAGAATCCATGGCAGTTGCCCAGAAATTCATCGTCGCAGATGATCATCCGCTGTTCCGTGCAGCTCTGACTCAGGCGCTGCGCCAGGTAGCAAGCCAGGCCGAGATCGTGGAGGCTGATACCATGGAAGCCACCAACGAGGTGGTCACTCGCCATCCGGATGCGGATCTGATCCTGCTGGATCTGCACATGCCGGGTGCCCATGGTTTTTCAGGGCTGATTCAGCTGCGCAGCCAGGCGCCGGAGATTCCAGTGGCGGTGGTGTCGGGCAGCGATGAGCTGTATGTGGTGCGACGCGCTATCGACTACGGCGCCTCTGGCTTCGTTCCCAAGTCCTCGTCGCTGCAGCTGATCGCAGAAGCCGTAGGGGAGATTCTCAAGGGTGAGGTCTGGCTGCCCGCGGAGATGGTCGACAATCTGGGAGATGCCGACGAAGAGGATACCCGCTTCGCCGAAGCCATCGCCTCACTGACTCCACAGCAATTTCGGGTGCTCAACATGCTCACCGAGGGCCTGCTCAACAAGCAGATTGCCTACGAGCTGAGCGTGTCCGAGGCCACCATCAAGGCCCACGTTACCGCTATTCTGCGCAAGCTCGGCGTGCATTCCCGCACCCAGGCGGTCATCGTTGCTCAGAAACTTGAGGTAGAACCGCCTAAAGTCGGCTTCTGAGCCCGGTGAAGCCGGGAGCTGTAAGCTCGGCGTTGCGCGCCTGTAAGCTTGAAGATACCCCCCCTTGACTGAGCGTCTTGAGGGTTAGACCTGTCTTCACTCTTCACTCTTCACCGCTCTTTCCATTGCTTGGCTGGCCTGCAGGGTTCGGGTAAGCAGGGCACGCAGGGCGGCTGGCCGTACCGGCTTGAGCAGAAGATGAAGGCCGCTGCGCCTGATCTGCTCGGCGACTTCCTCTGTGCGATCGGCAGTGATCACAAGGCCGGGCACGGCGCCCTCCAGGCGCTCCGACAGGGCGTCAATGGCCATCAGGCCGGTAACCTCATTGTCGAGATGGTAGTCGGCCAGGATGGCGTCGGGGTCGCCGTCCAGGTGGCGCAGCACCGACTTGGCACCGCTGATCGAGGTCGCGGTATAGACCTCGCAGCCCCAGCCCGAGAGCATGGCTTTCATACCCTCCAGAATCAGCGTCTCGTTGTCGATGCACAGGATGCGCTTGCCGGCCAGCCTGTTGCCCACACGGCTCGTTGTGGTGGGCTCACCACTGCCCGGTTGGCCGGCAGGCACCAGCGGCACGCTGATGCTGAAAACGGTGCCCTGATCGATCCAGGAGCGCACCTGGATCGGGTGATCCAGCACGCGGCTCATGCGATCGGCAATCGACAGTCCAAGCCCCAGCCCACGCTCGCTTTCCTTGTGCCGCGAGACCTGGTCGAGTCGCCTGAACTCCTGGAAGATTTCACTCAGCTTGGCTTCGGGGATGCCGGGGCCGCTGTCCCAGACCTCGATAGCGAGCCGCGTACTGCGGCGGCGAAAGCCGAGCAGTACGCGGCCTTGTTGAGTATAGCGAATGGCATTGGACAGAAAGTTCTGAATGATGCGCCGGAGCATCTGCGGGTCACTGTCGACCCAGCAGCGCGTGGGAACGACATGGAAATCCAGGCCGCGTTCGGCGGCCATGACTTCGAATTCTGCCCGCAGCGGACGGATGATGTCGGCCAGGGCAAAGTGGCTGCGCCGGGGCGTCAGGGCGCCTGCATCCAGCTTGGAAATATCCAGCAGCGTTCCCAGCAGCTCCTCGGCGGCCTGCAGCGAGTTGTCGATATGATTGACGGTGCGTTTGGTGTCGCCCGCTTCAAACTGTTGTGACAGGGCGGAAGTAAACAGCCGCGCGGCATTGAGTGGCTGCAGCAGGTCATGACTGGCCGCTGCCAGAAATCGCGTCTTGGAGGCGTTGGCATTCTCGGCGACCTGCTTGGCCTGGCGCAGCGCCTGCTCGGCCTCGGCGCGCACCCGGTTTTCCTGACGCAGGGCGGCGTTTGCCGCGGACAGCGCCTGGGTGCGCTCGCGAACCCGCTCCTCCAGGGTCTCGTTGGTTTCCTTGAGCGCAATCTCGGCGCGGCGTCGTTCGGTAATATCTTGATACAGTGAGAAAAAGCCCAGGATGGCGCCGCTGTCACCAAAGTGGGGCGTGTAGGTAACCAGCATGTAGTGCAGGCCCTCCGCGAGGCGCAGAGACACCTCGAAGCTGACTCGCTCGCCGCTGAGGGCGCGGTTCAGCCAGGGGGCTCGTTCGAGCGCCATGGACTCGGACATCACTTCCCACAGCGGCTTGCCGATCACCGTGGTGCGGTCGATGGAGAACGCCTGCTCATAGGCGCGGTTGGTAAACAGGTAGCGGCATTCCTTGTCGAAGTAGGCGATCAGCGCCGGCACATTGTCGGTATAGATACGGATATTGTTTTCCGAGCGGATCAGCGCCTCTTCGATGCGCTTTTGCTGGGTGATGTCCTGGTAGGTATAGACGAAGCCGCCGCCGGGCATGGGGTTACCCTGCACTTCCAGCACGCTGCCGTCCTGGCGGTAGCGCACGTAGCGATGGGGATGGCCCTGGCGGATATTGCCCAGCAGCTGTTCGACGTGCTCTTCGGGGTCGCCGGGGCCGTATTCGCCGTTATGGGCGTTGTGGCGAAAGATCCGCTCCATCGAGGCGCCGACTCTGATCAGATGGTCCGGAAAACGAAACAGCTCCAGATAACGCTGGTTCCATACCACCAGGCGCAGGTTCTGGTCGACCACGCTGATGCCCTGATTGATGTTCTCGATGGTGGCCTGGAGCAGAGCGCGGTTGAACTCAAGCACCTGGGAGGCTTCATCGACAATCGAAATGACATCGGAAATACCGATGCCGCGGCCCTGCAGCGCCGAGTTGACCACGATACGCGCGGAAGAAGCGCCCAGCACCGAAGCGAGCAATCGCTCGGTAAACTGGATGATGTCGATGGAGGCACGGGTGTTGTCGTCCACGCTGGTGCCGGCACGGCGCGCATAGTCGTCGAAGGCGCGGCTGACCTGGGCAGCGCCCAGGAAGCGTTCACACAGCACTTTCAGGTCGCCCACCGTGGTGGCGCCGGTCCAGGGCCGGTTTACCGAGGTTTGGCGAGTCTCCACGCTGTCGACGAACAGCGATGCCTGGATGCGTTCCACCACTCGCTGGGGAGTCACTTGGGAAACGAAGATATAGCAGACCAGGTTGACCCCGAGCGAGAGCATCACGCCATGGGTAAAGCTGTCGCCGACGTTCAGCCCCAGCAGCGAGGTGGGCGACAGAATGCCGATGCCCAGCGGGCCGCCGCTCAGCCACTGCTCGGGCAGCACGCCGGCGCTGATCATGGCCGGCAGCAGCAGGCTGTATGTCCAGATGGCAAAGCCCGTGATCATGCCGGCAATGACCCCCAGCCGATTGCCGCGTTTCCAGTACAGGCCGCCGATCACCGCGGGAGCGAACTGAGCCGCGGCGGCAAACGACAGCATGCCGATGGAGGCCAGCGAGCTGAATTCGCCGATCAGCTTGTAGGTGCCGTAGGCCATGGCCAGCACCGCGGCGATGGTGATGCGGCGGGTGCGCAGCACCAGGCGGCCATAGTCGCGGGCCTTGGTATCGAACCAGCGCAAGCGGAAAAGCGCCGGAATCACGATCTCGTTGGACATCATGATCGACACTGCGACGGCGGCGACAATGACCATGCCGGTGGAGGCAGAGAAGCCGCCGATGAAGGTGAGCAGGCTGAGCCAGCTATTGCCGCTGGCCATCGGCAGGGCCAGCACGTAGTTGTCCGGCGCCACGCTGCCATCGGCGAACAGCGTCAGGCCAGCGGCGGCCAGCGGTAGCACGAAGAACGCGAAAGCGACCAGGTAGAGCGGAAACAGCCAGCGTGCCATGGCGGCATCATCGCGGTGAGTGTTTTCGACCACGGCGGCATGGAACTGCCGCGGCAGGCAGAGCACTGCGAGCATCGCCAGCAGGGTCTGGGCCCAGAAGCTCTGGCCGAAGTCCTGCTCGACCAGCTGGCGCTGCAGCTCGAGCTGGATATCGGCAAAGGCCAGCAGGTCGCCGAGCCCATCGAACATGACCCAGGTGACGTAGGCGCCCAGGGTCAGAAAAGCGATCAGCTTGACCAGCGATTCGAAGGCCACGGCGTGAATCAAGCCTTCGTGGTGCTCGGTGGCGTCGGTGTGCCGGGTGCCGAACAGAATCGCGAACACGGCCATGATCAGCGCCACGTAGAAGGCGGTGTCACCGATAAAAGGCGTACGAGTGATGTCCGAGGCCAGCGTCAGCTGACTGAAGGAGCTAGCCACCGCCTTCAACTGTAGCGCGATGTAGGGCAGGGTGCCGATCAGCGCCACCAGGCTGGCAAAGGCAGCCAGCGACTGGGTCTTGCCATAGCGTGAGGCGATGAAGTCGGCGATAGAGGTGACGTTCTGGTGTTTGGCCACGCGAATCATCTTGGCCAGCACCGGCCAGAACAGTAGCAGGGTGATGATCGGGCCGATGAAGATACTGGCAAACGACCAGCCCGAGGTGGCGGCCTGGCCGACCGCGCCGTGGAAGGTCCAGGAGGTGCAGTAGATGGCCAGCGCCAGGCTGTAGATCACCGGCCGTCGCCGAGAGGCGCCGTGGCGACGTGCCTGACGATCGCCGTGCCAGGCAATCGCGAACAGCACGGCAATGTAGAGCAGCGAAACGAGGATCAGCAGCCAGCCAGCGAACATTCCAGTCTCCTTGTGGTGACCACATTCTAGAGGTCGGCTGGGGGCGGCGCTATCGTATGGTCATCGTCTCGGGGTCAGTCTCGTCGGCGCACTCGTACCGGCTCTCCAGCTGGATGGTGGCATGATCCAGGCCATAGCGCTCCACCAGCAGGGTTCGGATAGCTACCAGCGCGGCCTGGCGATCCTCACCCTCTTCGATGGCCGCATGCAGCGACACCAGGTGACGCCCCGGCGTCAGCGACCAGACATGCACATGGTGTACGCTGTGGACCGCTTTGAGCTGCTCCGGAATCTCACGGCGCAGCGTTGCCGGCTCCAGACCGTCCGGGGCGCCTTCCAGCAGGATATGACCAGCTTCCCGGGTCAGCTTCCAGGCGCTGCGCAGGATCAGCATTGCTACCAGCACCGAGAGCAGCGGGTCGATGGGCATCCAGCCGGTGGCCAGGATCACCAGGGCGGCGACGATGGTCGCCACTGAGCCCAGCAGGTCGCCCAGCACGTGCAGCGCGGCCCCGCGAATGTTGAGGTTATCGCGATCGCCGAAGTGCAGGATGGCGAATACCACCACGTTGACCACCAGCCCCAGAGTAGCAATCACCAGCATGGTGGAGCCCATCACCTCCGACGGCGAGAGCAGCCGGCGGATCGCTTCGATGAAGATCCACACCACGATGGCGATCAGCGTCAGACCGTTGACGAAGGCGGCAAGGGTCTGCACCCGGTGGTAGCCGAAGCTGCGCTTCTCATCCGCCGCTCGTCGGCTGATGCGCGCGGCGAACCAGGCCAGCACCAGGGCCGCAGTGTCGGTGAGCATGTGTCCGGCGTCGGCCAGCAGCGCCAGCGAGCCGGAAAGGACGCCACCCACCACCTCGGCAACCATGAAACCGCCGGTGAGCAGGATCGCCCAGAACAGCCTGCGCTGGCTATCGTGGACGGACTGGCCTGCGTGGTGATGGTGGTGAGTCATGGGGCCTCCTTACATCACCGGTACGCCAATCAGCGGTGCATGCAGATAGAGGGCAAACAGAAGATAGGCCGCCACACCAATCACCAGGGTGGCTGCGGTGCCGACTCCGCTTGGTCCGGCGACGTCTGGTCGAGGGCGACGGCGGGCGGCGCGGAAGTCGAACACGGCCCACAGCAGGAAGGCGCCGAACAAGATGATGTCGCCCAGCCGTCCGTTGGCCAGCAGATGGGCGAAGGCCCAGAGTTTGACGCCCAGGATCATCGGATGACCCAGCTTGGCCTTGAGATGGTTGCGGGGCACATAGGCCGCCACCAGCAGAATAAAGGCGGGAATCATCAGCAGCGAGACCAGGTGGCGCAGGCCCACGGGCGGCTGCCAGACCCAGACCGGGTCGAGACGCGTCTGGCCATAGCCCCAGATCACCATGAGCAGGCCGATGAGAGAGGCTATCGAGTAGACCGCCTTCCAGGGCAGCAGGCCCAGACGCTGGATCTGGGTGCTGCGCCAGTCGTCGGCAAAGATACGCACCGAATGCACGCCGAGAAAGATCAAGAGCCCGAGTATCATCACAGTCATGGGGAATCTCCTCTTGTCAAAAGTCACAGTGAAACAGTTATCCCGTAGCCTACCGGGCCGGGAGAGAGAGCGCGAAGAATTGCCATTTGTCGCTATGAGTGATCGACGCACTGATGACGATACAGCGGAGAGTCCTCGGTCAGGCGACGCATTTCGCTGACCAGGGGGCGACCGTCGTCCTTCTCGAGCGGCACCAGTTCACGGGTGGCGCAGTTCAGCAGGTACGGGCGATGGCTCACATTGTCAGGATAGGCACGCTCGAAGCGATAGAGCTGAAAGGCTACCACCTCGCCGTTTTCTCCCTCGGTGTCCGGTCTGGTATCGATCACGGTAAAGGCGTTGGTGATAGGCACCAGGTAGGTCCAGGGACGCCAGACCATGGAGCGTTGTTCGCTGTCGATCAACTGCGTCTGGGCGGGCAGCTGCTGCTGTTTGTGGTCGAACCAGCTGTATTCCTGATAGATCTGATAGCCCAATATGCCGAGCCCGCCAAATACCGGGATGATCCAGCGCGGCAGGCGTTTCCCGCTCAGTTGACGCAGCAGCATGGCAATGCCTGCGCTGCCCAGTCCGGCGAAGATCGCCGCAATCAAATGCCATAGCATGACGGAAGTCCTGACGGCAGTCGGGCTTCCCGAAGGAAGCCCGACCGTTGGGTGATGCACCGCTCAAGCGGTGCGTGTGGTGGGATTATCCTTAGTGAACGATCGACTTGCCAGCCCCTTTCGGGTAGCGCACGCTTTCGACCAGATCCTGGATATGCTGCGGCGGTGCGGCGGTGACGCGAGACACCAGGAAAGCTACGGTGAAGTTGATGATCGCACCAACGGCACCGAAGGACAGCGGCGAGACGCCCAGCATCCAGTTGTCCGGCGTGTTGGGCAGCATGTTGGTTCCCGGAATGAAGAACCAGCCCAGGTAGGTGAAGATATACAGCAGGGTGGCTATCAGACCAGATAGCATTCCGGCAACCGCACCGGCACTGTTCATGCGCTTGGAGAAGATCCCCATCATCAGCACCGGGAACAGCGAGGCGCCGGCGATACCGAAGGCGAGAGCTACCGTCTGAGCCGCGAAGCCCGGCGGATTCAAGCCCAGGTACGTTGCCAGCAGGATGGCACCACCCATGGACATGCGTGCCGTCAGCATTTCTGCTTTCTCGGAGATACCGGGGTTGATCATGGTCTTGATCAAGTCATGGCTTATCGCCGAGGAAATTGCCAACAGCAGACCGGCTGCCGTGGACAGTGCCGCAGCGATACCACCGGCTGCAATCAGACCGATGACCCAGGGCGGCAGGTTGGCAATTTCAGGGTTGGCCAGTACCAGGATGTCGTTGTTCACATCCAGCTCGCTGCCTTCCCATCCGCGCTCTGCGGCAGTCGCGGCGTAGTCTTCGTTGGCGTCGTTATAGACCTGGATGCGGCCATCGTTGTTCTTGTCGTCAAAGGTGATCAGACCCGTTTCTTCCCAGGTCTTGATCCACTCGGGACGGTCCTCGTAGAGGATCGGGTTGAGCGCGGCTTCCTCGTAGTTGTTGTCCATCATTTCCGGATAGACCGTGGTCATCAGGTTGAGGCGTGCCATGGCGCCCACTGCCGGAGCGGTCAGGTACAGCAGGGCGATGAACACCAGCGCCCAGCCGGCTGACCAGCGCGCATCGGCCACCTTGGGCACGGTGAAGAAGCGAATGATGACGTGCGGCAAGCCGGCGGTACCCACCATCAATGACAGGGTGAACAGCACCATGTTGAGCTTGTTATCGACGTCCTCGGTGTAGTCCCGGAAGCCCAGCGAGACGATGACTTCGTCGAGCTTGGTCAGCAGCGGTACGCCGGAGTCGGTGTGAGTGCTGAACAGGCCCAGGCCCGGAATCGGGTTGCCGGTCAGTTCAAGCGAGATGAACACCGCCGGAATGGTATAGGCAACGATCAGCACCACGTACTGAGCCACCTGGGTGTAGGTGATGCCCTTCATGCCGCCGAACACCGCATACAGGAAGACGATCAGCGCGGCGATCCAGATGCCCCAGGTGTTGCTGACTTCGAGAAAGCGCGAGAAGGCAACGCCGGCACCGGTCATCTGACCGATGACATAGGTCACCGAGGCGATGATCAGACAGATCACTGCCAACAGACGCGCGGTGCGGCTGTAGAAGCGATCGCCGATGAAGTCAGGAACGGTGAACTTGCCGAACTTGCGCAGGTAGGGCGCAAGCAGCATGGCCAACAGCACATAGCCGCCGGTCCAGCCCATCAGGAAGCTGGAGTTGGCATAGCCCCCCGAGGCCAACAGGCCGGCCATGGAAATGAAGGAAGCAGCAGACATCCAGTCGGCGGCGGTGGCCATGCCGTTGGTGACCGGATGGACACCGCCGCCGGCGACGTAGAAGTCCTTTGCTGAACCGGCTCTCGCCCAGACGGCGATACCGATATAGAGGACGAAAGACGCCCCCACAAAGAGAAGGTTAATGGCGTACTGGCTCATCCCGACTTACTCCCCAAGTCCATATTTCTTGTCGAGGCGATTCATCCTCCACGCATAGAAGAAGATGATGCCAATGAAGGTCAGAATCGATCCTTGCTGGGCAAACCAGAAGCCCAGATCTGTACCGCCAACGGCAATGCCCGAGAGCAGTGGTCGCAGCAGGATGGCGAAGCCGTAGGAGGCCAGCGCCCAGACGATCAGACATCCGATGATCAGTCTGACGTTGGCCGCCCAGTAGGTATTGGAGTCGGCATTGGGTTTTTGGTCATCTGCCATGAATAGTGCTCCCCGTTTGTTGTGGAAGTTGGGTCTTGTGCCGAGAGTGTGCTGGCGTTGCAGGCGGCTCGTCTCGCTAAGTCGTCTGGCAAGTTCCCGGCGAGAGTGCGTGGCATTCGCTGGCCATTTCCAGGAGTGCTCCAGGGCCCGAGTGCGATATTGCCCTGCTCGGCTCAGGCATAATGCTGGGCAAAAACCGGCCGAATAGAATCCCAGACTTTCGTATCATTAGAAAACGGCGAATCAGCGGATGATTGAAAAATGTTTAAAAACAATGCGTTGCTTTTATTTGCTGGAGATGGAGCGACGCAAGAAGGCTTTGTTTAGGACGATTGTCTAGCAACGCCTGTTCTCTGTATCGCCGAGCGAGCGCCAATATCAAAGCCAGCGATTAGTCTATCGGCACCAGAACGCGACCAGGTATGAGCTAGAACCATGGTCTAGATACTTGACCGATAGCATCCTTTGATAGTCTGAAGGTTAGGTGGGGTCGATCGTTTCTGGTATCGGCCTCTGCGGTTTCGGGTGAGTGCTCGGCGAAATTTCCTCGAGGCATCATCCATCAAGAGGGTCTTGCCCATGGTCGAGATCGACCTTTCCCGAGCACCGTTTTGCCTGCTTGACGAGCAAGGACAGCAGCAGCTGTGCGATGGCGTGGAGCTGGTGGACTACCCGGCAGGTACCATTCTGCTGGAAAGCGGAGCGCCAGGAGAGCATATTTACATTGTTCGCCAAGGTGAAATCGTCGAACTTGACCCCGCGCGCTCCGGTGCAGAAGCCTGCATAGGCCGCTATCGTGAAGGTGACACTTTTGGTGCTATCAGCGTCTTCAATGGCACCAGCCGCTACCGCTTTTGCGCCGAACGCGACAGCGATTGCTACCTGTTGCCTGCGCCGCTGTTCCTGTCGCTGTGTGATGCCTCGCTGGAGTTCGCCGACTTCTTCCGTCTGCGCCTGTCCGAAAAGACCCGACTGCTCACTGCGCATCGCAATGAGGCCGGCGTCGGCATGACTGGCTTCATGCTGGCCCAGGCCAGTGACTGCATGCGTGAGCCGATCAGCGTCGCTCCCGAGGCCACCCTTGCCGACGCCGTACGCTGCCTGCATGACGGCCATGCCGATAGCCTGCTGGTCTCCGGGGACCAGGGACCTGGCATGGTGACCAAGACCGATCTGCTCAACGCCCTGGTACTGAAGGGGCTGGATCAGCAGGTGCCGGTTGGTGAGGTAGCCAACTACGATCTGGTGTCGGTCTCGCCCGCCCAGTATTTATTCGAAGCGTTGGTCAGCATGACCCGCCATCGGGTGTCGCGGGTGGTGGTTCTCGAGGGTGATCGAGCGATAGGCGTGGTCGAGCTGACCGATGTGCTGGACTACTTCTCCAGCCGTAGCCATGCCATCGCGCTGCAGGTGGAACAAGCCGATAGCCTGGAAACGCTGGCCGCTGCCAGCCACCGTCAGGAGGAACTGGTACGGACCCTGATGGCGCAGGGCACCAAGCTGCGTTTTGCCATGGAGCTGCTGGCCGCACTGAATGGTCGCATCATGAACAAGGCCTGGCATTTCGTGGTGGGAGAAGAGCTTAACCGCAATGCGTGCCTGATGGTCATGGGCAGCGAGGGGCGTGGCGAGCAGATCCTCAAGACCGACCAGGATAATGGCCTGATCATCGAGGATGGGCTGGAATGGCCCCGGCTCGACGAGACGATGCAGCGACTGACCGAGACACTGATCGAACTGGGCTATCCGCCTTGCCCCGGCAATATCATGGTCTCCAATCCCGAGTGGCGGGGCACCGAGAGCGAGTGGCGAAAGCGCATCGCCTACTGGGCAGACAAGCGTGACGGCGACAGTCTGATGAAACTGGTCATTCTGCTCGATGCCCAAGGCGTTGCCGGCAATATCGCGCTGATCGATCGCCTGCGTGAATGGCTGTTCGAGTGCTGTGCCAGCGACCAGCTGCTGCTTTCCACGCTTGCCCGTCCGGCCCTGGGCTTTGCCACGCCGCTGACACTGTTTGGCGCGCTCAAGAAGTCGCGTCAGGGGATCGATATCAAGAAGGGCGGCATCTTCCCCATCGTGCACGGCGTCAGGGTGATGGCGCTGGAGCGCGGCATCATGGTCACCTCGACCCTGGATCGTCTCGATGCCCTGGTGGAGGATGGCCGTCTCGATGCGCGTTTTGCCGAAGACCTGGGGGAGGCGCTGGCACTGTTTACCGAGCTGCGTCTCAAGCAGCAGCTGGCCCAGGCCAAGGGTGATGGAGATCAGCTGCCGACCAATCTGCTGCAGACGCGATCACTGTCATCGCTGGAGCGGGACCTGTTGCGGGAATCCTTGCACATCGTCAAGGAGCTCAAGCAGCGCCTGTCTCACCACTTTCATCTCGAGTACTCATAGTCTCCGAGATGGCATTCGGTCACGACAGGAGACAGCCCGATGCTCAATTTACTGCGGCGCCTGGGCGACCGCCGCCGCTATCTCAACAGTCGCTACGGATGGCTCTTTCGGCCCTATACCGGCGATGAGCTGATGGCGATCAGCGCCCGGCAGCACCCTGAGCAGCAGGCGCTGGAAGTTGCCGCATGGCGGCTCAGAGGTAGCGAGCTTGAGGCCGATCAGGAGCCGCTGCATCTTCAGCTGCCTTGGCTCTTCGTCCAGGGAGCCGAGCAGAGCGCGGATCGACCTCACTCGCATGAAGACCTGCTGCAGGTGCTGGATAGCACTCTCGATAGCCTGCTGGAATATCTCGGCAATCGCCCCCTGCTTGGCTGGCGCCTGGACCTCACTCGCCAGCAGCTCAATCGTCAGCTGCGCGGCCGGATGGGCTTCGATCTGCCCAATGCCGGCATCGATGTAGCGCAGCTCTATCAGCGCCGGCAGCGCATGCCCGAAACGGCCACGCTCAACGAGGCCGCCGCCTGGATGTCGATTAGCCTCGAGGATGGCGTGGTGGGCGAGGTCAGCGTCACCGCACAGCTCTACCGGCGGCTGCAGCAGCCACAGCACGACGATCAGCATGGCTGAGACGTCACGCCAAGCGGATCGTCGTTTATGTTTCGATCAAGAGGCGCGGGAATGATAGGATAGCCCCCGTCAATTTCTGATGCACTGGCAGCGCCTCGACCATGCAAGATGCCGCTATTTTTGATCCTCATCGCTCCGAAGAGCCCCTCCTGACCCCACGCCTTGACGCCTCATCCACTGCGGGCGATGTGCGTGCCGAAAAAGGCGAGGATAGCCACAGCGCCACGGCTCGGCGCGAATTCAACAGATTGCACAAGCGGCTGAGGCGCCAGGTGGGCAATGCCATCATTGATTACAACATGATCAGTGAGGGCGACAAGGTGATGGTGTGCCTGTCCGGCGGCAAGGACAGCTACACCATGCTGGAGATTCTCGGCAACCTGCAGCGCAATGCGCCGGTCAACTTCTCGCTGGTGGCCGTCAATCTTGATCAGAAGCAGCCCGGCTTCCCCGAACATGTGCTGCCCGACTACCTGGACGGCATTGGCGTCGACTACCACATTCTCGAGCGTGACACCTACTCGGTGGTGAAAGAGAAGACCCCCGAGGGCAAGGCCACCTGCGCGCTGTGCTCACGGCTGAGGCGCGGTTCGCTGTATGGCTTTGCCGAGCAGATCGGCGCCAACAAGATCGCCCTGGGGCACCACCGGGAAGACATCCTGGAGACGCTGTTTCTCAATATGTTCTTCGGCGCCAGCCTCAAGGCCATGCCGCCCAAGCTGCTCTCCGACGACGGCAAGAACATCGTCATTCGCCCGCTGGCGTACTGCCGCGAAGCCGATATCGTCGAATTTTCACGGCAAAAAGCCTTCCCGATCATTCCCTGCAATCTGTGTGGCTCCCAGCCCAACATGCAGCGCCAGGTGATCAAGGACATGCTGGCAGAATGGGAACGCAAGCACCCCGGCCGCCTGGACAACATGCTCAAGGCAGTGTCCAACGTGGCGCCGTCACAGCTGGCCGATCGTGAGCTGTTTGACTTCGTCGGCCTGGAAGGCAAGCAGGCACGGATGCGCGAGGGGCGCATCGATATACACCATGAGCTGTGAGCCTGAAGAGGGCGGCGCGTTGCGCTAGCGGCAGCTTTCCTGCTCGGCCACCTCGAGCAGCTTTTCAAGGTCGAGGATATGCACCTCGCGGCCCGATACCGAGACCAGCTCCTGCTGCTGGAAGCGGCTGAGGATGCGGCTGACGGTTTCCACGGCAAGTCCGAGATAGTTGCCAATATCGGCGCGTGACATGGACAGACGGAAGCTGTAGGGCGAATAGCCGCGGCGGCGAAAACGGTCGGAGAGCCCGACCAGGAAGGTAGCCAGGCGCTGGTCGGCGGTCTTGCGCGACAGCAGCCGCATCATGCGCCGGTCATCGCGCATTTCCTTGCTCATGCTGCGGAATAACTGGGCGCGCAGCTCAGGAAGGTCTTCCGACAAGCTGTCCAGGCGATCGAAGGGAATCTCGCAGACGGTGGTGGTTTCCAGCGCGATCACGGTGCCTGGATAGGTCTGTTCATCGATACCGTCCAGCCCGATCAGTTCGCTGGGCAAGTAAAAGTTGGTCAGCTGATCGTCACCGCTGCCTTCCGTGGTCACCTGCTTGAGGCTGCCGGAGCGCACCGCGTAAACGCTGGTAAAGGTATCGTCTTGATGAAACAGCGCTTCCCCTCTCTTCAAAGGCGAGCGGCGACGTATGATGGCGTCGAACTGATCCATGTCTTCGAGTTCAAGGGCGAGTGGCAGGCACAGCGAGCTGAGGCTGCAGTTCTGACAGCGCGTCTCTTGCAAGAGTGAACGTCGCCAGCCGACTGCGTTCTCCGACATGCCGCTCTCCTTAGTAATGGCTCTGGGCCTATTATGGAGGATTCCTGCGGTGGGTCAAAGCGTCTTGACCTGAGTCATGAGTTCCGGCGTTCAGCGCTGTTCTTGAGATAGCCCTTGAGATTGCTCCTGGGCTATCGGCAGCAAGCCGTTGTCGAGGGCTGCGGTGTAGGCATCAAGCGGGGCCAGATTGACAGCCTGGATGGTCGCCAATTGACTCGTCGCCCCAAGCCCGATGCCGAGCCGGTCGCAGTCAATCCGTCGATGGTGCTCATCAAGGGCGTCGTCGAGTGCCTTGCCGGTACGCGCGTAGAGCTGCTGGTTGACGGCGACATAGCCGGCTTCTTCGAGAATGGCGTGGGCGGCCTGGCGTAAAGGCTGCGAAGAATTATCCAGTGGCGCACTTAGTGACGCCTGGGCTGGAAAGCGTGACGGGTCGTAGCGAAAGTCGATCAGCCTCAGCCGTGGCGGTGCCAGTTCAATCAGCTGGGCCAGAGTGGTGGCGAGTTGCTGAGCGCTCTGGCCCGGCAGGCCCAGCCACAGATCAAGGCACAGTGAACGCAGGCCCAGGCGCTGTGCCTCGTCGATCAGCGGCTCCAGTTGGCTGCGAGGCTGGGGGCGGCCGATGCGTAGCTGGATCTCGGCGTCGAGTTCGACGACGCCGAGGTTGAGCCGATTGACGCCCAGCGCCTGCAAGTGGCGAAGCATCAGCAGATCAGCCTCTCGTGGGTCGAGATCAATGCTGAAGTCGAGGTGAGCGTCGCTGGCCAGCGCGAAACGCGCTGTCAGCTGGTCTATCAGCTTGCTCATTTGATCCAGTGACAGTGAGGCCGGGCTGCCGCCGGTCCAGTGCAGCTGATGCACCTTGCGAGCGGAGCTCAGCTGCTGAGCCAGCAGAGCCATTTCTTGGTCGAGGCGCCCAAGGTAGGCCGCCACGCCTGCGGCATCGGCCTTGATAAGCGGCCCGTGCATGCAGTGGTGGCAGCGACGACGGCAGAAGGGGATGCCAACTTCCAGCGCCAGCGGTCTTGCCAGCCGGTTGCTGGCCCTGAGCGCGGCCGCAACCGCGCAGGCGCTATCTGCACATGACCGCATCGCCGCTGAGGGCGACTGGGCACTGCTCGAGAACGAGGCGGTGTTAGCAGGCTGGCAGACTGGCATCCTTGGGCTCCATCGAGGACGGTCTGACCATGCTAGCGGCTCCATGGAGGCAAAGGCTTGAGCTGTGTCAACTCAAGGAAACTCAAAGATGGCCGTGATGAGCGCCGGGGAGCAGCTGCCAAAGCTGCCATAGGGCGAAGGCGATGATGGTCAGTGCGGCTATCCAGCGCGTGGCTCGGTGGCGCATCAGTATCGTCAGCTGGCGTGCGGCAAAGCCGGTGGCCAGCAGTGCCGGCAGCGTGCCAAGGCCGAAGGCGCCCATCAGCAGAGCGCCCTTGAGCGGCTCGCCGACCGCCAGGCTCCAGCTCAGCATGGAATACACCAGCCCGCAGGGCAGCCAGCCCCAGATGCTGCCCATCAGCACGGCCTTGGGAATGCTGACCACCGGCATCAGCCGGCGGCCGATCGGCTCCAGATAGCGCCACAGGTAGCGTCCCATGGCCTCTATGCGGGTCAGTCCCTTCCACCAGTCGGCGATGTAGAGGGCCATCAGAATCATCATTACCGCCGCGAGTATCTGCAGCGTGAGGCGTGCTCCCGGCGCTATACCGATCAGCGTGCCCAGAGAAGCGACCAGGGTGCCCGCCACCATGTAGCTGAAAATGCGCCCCAGGTTATAGCCCAGCAGCAGGCCGGTCATGCGTGTCGGGCTGCGCATGCTGGGCGGCACGGCCATGCTCAGCGCGCCCATGATGCCGCCGCACATGCCGATGCAGTGGGCGCCGCCGAGCAGGCCGAAGATGAAGGCGGCCAGCAGCGGCGGCAGATTCAGGCCGGTGGGATCCATCAGCTGTCCTTTACGTCAGGGTCATCGCGGCTCTTGCCGTTGTCTTCCTGGTCTTCGTTCCTGTCTTCGTTCTCACTATGCTTGCTGGTTTTCTGCTGGGACGGCTTTTGCTGAGGGCGCTGATCCAGTGGCAGGTCGTTCTCGTCATCATCGAACAGGATGCGATAGGCCGGGCCTTCGAGATCATCGAACTGATCGTTTTTTACCGCCCAGAAGAAGGCCCAGAGCGCAAAGGCGAGCAGGATCAGCGTCAGCGGAATCAGCAAATACAGAATAATCATGCGGCGGGGGTATCCGAAGGTGTGGCCACCTCCTGTGGCAGCGGTGTGTGGCGGGTCAGGCGCAGGGCGTTGCCGACCACGACCAAGGAGCTTGCCGACATGCCGATGGCAGCGATCCAGGGGGTGACAAACCCCATCATGGCCAGCGGCAGGGCACCGATATTATAAACCAGCGCCCAGGTGAGGTTCTGCTTGATGATGCGGCGGGTGGCGCGGCTGACGGCGATGGCCTCGACGATGCGCATCAGGTGAGGGCCCAGCAGCACGGCATCGGCCCGGGTTCGGGCCAGGTCCGTGGCGCTGTTCATGGCGATGGCCACGTCGGCACCCGCCAGCACGGGCACATCGTTGATGCCGTCGCCGACCATGGCGACCCGCTCACCCTCGGCCTGCAGCTGCTGCAGGTGTTCGAGCTTGCCCTCGGGGCTGACGCCGCCACGCCACTGTTCGATACCCAGCCGACCGGCCATGGTTGCGGTGGCGGTAGCGGTGTCGCCGGACAGCAGTTCGACCTTCAACCCCAGGGATTTCAGCGCGGCGACGGCCTCGGCGGCGTCTTCGCGCAGCCGGTCGCTCAGACCGAACCAGGCCCGGGGCTGGCCGGCCTCGCTCAGCAGCAGCCACTGGCCGGCGCTTGGCGGCGGCAATACGTGATCGGGCGCGGCGAACTCGGGCTTGCCGAGCCGCCACCGTCGATCATGCAGCCGTCCTTCCAGCCCCTGGCCGGGGCGATTGACGATCGCCTCGGCGTTCAGGCCGTGATCACGATAAGGGCCAAAGGCTCGGGCGATGGGGTGCTCGGACTGGGTCTCCAGGGCTGCGGCGATGCGGGTCAGCTCATCCTTGTCGTAGGGATTGCTATCGCCGCTGGCGCTTTCTTCGAGCCGCCTGACCTCGACCAGGGTCATTTCGCCGGCGGTCAGGGTGCCGGTCTTGTCGAAAACCACCCGGTCGAGGTTCGACAGCGTTTCCAGGGCGTCGGCGCGGGTGATCAGCACGCCGCGCCGACGCAGCTGACCGTGGGCCGCCGTCAACGCGGTGGGGGTGGCCAGCGCAAGCGCGCAGGGGCAGGTGATCACCAGTACCGAGAGCGTCACCCAGAAGGCACGCTGAGGGTCGATGAACCACCAGACGGTGCCGACCACCACGGACAGGATCAGTACCTGAAGCACGAAGTGGTGGGCGAGACGCGCGGTGTTCTCCGCGATCCTGGGGCGATGGGCGAAGGCGCGGTCGG